>Ga0209721_1000025_pt1 | contig 135801 bp, 95 predicted proteins | sample TshhotsprinmetaG_FD_184139 | JGI IMG/M metagenome (GOLD analysis project Ga0209721, IMG submission 184139) | Hot spring microbial communities from South Africa to study Microbial Dark Matter (Phase II) - Tshipise hot spring metaG (SPAdes)... | ecosystem: Environmental > Aquatic > Thermal...
CCACCGTTGACGTGCGCGTTGCCCGCGCGCCCGCGGATGTGCCTGTGCACATGTTCCAGGCTTGCGCTTCAGACTGCGTTGCCGGCGGATATTCCGGCATGGTTGGCTTAAGCATTGCCGGCTGAAAATACCCGAAACTGGCCCTGTGGCAGCGTTCGGCAGTTGCGGGTATGGCGGCTTCCGAGAACGAGCGTCAACACATCGCTGTATGCAGAGCTTAACCGCCCCCAATCGCGGGGAAAACGCCAATTTGATCCCCTGCTTTAAGCTCCGTGGTCAGCTCCGCGTGACGGTGATTTACGAAGATAATGCGGGCCTCTTGAAGCGGAAAACCGAGCCTGAGCAATAGTTGCCCGACCGTTTCGCCCGGCTCAAGCGGGATGCTGATTTGCCCTTGTCCACCGAGGTACCGGCGGAACCCGGCGTAAGCTCTTACGCAGACCGTCTCCATGGATCAATCTCGGAAAAACACCCTGCACAAGCGCGGTATGAGCCCACCCCGTCGCGGAGGGCGGAACTCGCTCTCATCCCAAATCCACAGAAACTCGCCCTAAAACCAATCCATCATCTGCTTTCCCGGTGGGATGATGATCTTTTGTCCGGAGAAACTCCAGTCGAATGCTCCGTTCTTAAGACGCCGTGAGTGATCTGCATCCCACCCATCATCGATCCGCCCTTCAAGCTTCTCAAACTTTCGGACTTCCCGGATTTGCCTGCCGGACGCCCTTCTTCAGTTGCTGCAATTTTTAAGTTGCCACCGCATCGGGGGCGAAGGCCTTTTTCCGAAGAGTCATGTGATTTTTGCGTTCACTGATGGTCTGCCGAAAAAAGCTCCACCAACTGGTCGACGGCCGAATCATGGGTCAGGATGACGGCGGTATCCCCCGGCGCGAGGCGGTCATCCGCACCGGGCACCCAAGCGTATCCTTCGCGGACGACAGCGGCCACCAACGACTGCGGGGGCAAATCCACTTTAGCCAAGATGGTTTCAGTGGCTCGGGCCCCCTCCGGGACTTCAATCTCTAGAACCGCAATCCCGCTCTTTTCGGCCAGAGGTGTCCGCGAAACGATCACCCCACGGTTGAGAAAGCTGCGCACTTGCCGCGCCAAGACTTCCCGCGGACTTACGACCCGCTCAATCCCCAATTTGCTGACCACGTTGGCGTAATCAGGTCGGCCGACGATCGCCAAAGCCCGTTTGGCACCCAGATCGATCGCTTCCACACAAGCGATAATGTTATCTTCATCATCACCGGTGCAAGCTACAAAAACATCGGCGTCGCCCACGCGTTCCTCTTCCAAAACCGAACGTTGCCGAGCATCTGCGTGGATTACCGTGGTGTATTCCAAATGGGCTGCAAGGAAGCGGCACCGCTCGTGACTGCTTTCCAGAAGGACAACCGTGCACTGCCGTCTTTCGAGGATCTGGGCCAATTGGTAGCCCGTCTCCCCGCCACCGGCGATAACCACCCCCAATTTCGGCACGTGCACGTCGAAGAGATCTTTGACAGTGTCCAAATCCTCGGGGGTGCCCACCAGGGTGATTCGGTCGCCTAAGGCGACGGCGTCTTCAGCCCCGGCGATGAAGTATTTCCCATCGCGATAAATCGAGCTGATACGCACCCCGCGTGGTAGCCGCAGATGTCGCAGGGGAGTCCCCACGGCCGGCATCTTTTTCGCGATAAGAATCTCCTGCATTTCCACTTCGCTGCGGACCAGATACTCGACCACCGACACTTCGGAGCGCCGAATGGCCCGGGCCAATTCCACGGCCGCCAAATGCTCCAAACTCAGCAAACGGTCGATCCGAAAATGCCGACGGTAATCGAAGGTGCTGTAGTCGCGGAAAATGGGGGCGTAAACCCGCGCGACACTCCGACGACTTCCCATGGCTTTGGCCATGCTGGCCGCGACCAAATTCACCTCGTCTACGCCCGTCACCGCTAGGCAGATATCCGCCCCCGCCACCCCCGCTTGGAACAGAATACTGGCCTGGGCGGCCTCGCCGGTGAGTCCGCGGACATCCAAGGTGCTGTTGAGCTGTTGGATCAACTCCGGGTTGCGATCTACCACGGTCACATCGTGCCGATCTTGGCACAGCATCGTAGCGATGGTCCGACCGACAGTGCCCGCCCCCAAAACAACCACTTGCATGTCCGATCCCCTACTGGAACCAGCTCATCAGAAAGAGCAATCCCCAGAGGACCACCAGGAACAAAACGATCCACCGTGCTACACGCACTGCATGACGAAAGATCGCCCCCAAATCTTCGTGCCGGGTAGCGGCGTAAACCAAGCTCATGGCCACGATTAACGGCACGGCAAACCACAGATCGTTGGTCCAGATTCTTTCCCACTCGAATCCCAGCACAGTACTTCCTCACTTCGGAAATGCATTCAGATTGCCCGGGTTGTCCGCTATATCTTGGGTGACCATCTTGCCCGGTTCGGGCTTACTACGACCGCTCGGATCCCGGGACCGCGACTGCCCAGCCCTTTAGGCCGCTGCGGCTTCGTCGCCACCACGCCGGGCTTCTTCCTCCGAGGTCGATCCACTTTCAAAGATCACAGGCCCCGCAAACGCATCGAAAATCACCAAGAGGTTCAGCAGCCCTGCCATCATCGTATAGACCGTGCCCAAGTCGAAATATCGGTGCAGACGCTTGTTGAGGGTATGCACCGTAAAGGGGGGCGCGAGATCCTGCGGGTCCCGCGGCTCGGCGGAAATCAGCGGGGGGGCCATGAACGAAGAGCCCCAAAGCGGCTGGTGGCCGGAACTATCATGTAGATATTGCAAAACCGCCGGCAGAACGGGCAATCCTACCCACATCTGACACAGGAAATGGAGACGCTGATCGCCCATCCGAAATGAAACGTACACGCATCGCCCCCAACCCACTTCCGAGCTTCCCGCCAAATACACTCCCGTGCAAAAAATGGTCATAATGGTTACAAAGTAAAGAACCGCCTTTTTGAGCCGACCCTGGTAGTAATGCCCTAACCCGGGCAAGAGCAGGGCCAGAAAGGCCGCAAGCCACGGGTCTCGAAGGGGAATCTCAACCGGCTCGAAGGCCTGCTCATCTTTTTTTACCGGTGGTGTGGAAGTCTGGGGAGATGAATCGGGCATACAAACCGAAAGCTTTCAAAATATTGAAAACAGGGAAATTACAACGATTTCGGAGATGGCGTTATTCCGGCCGTCATGATTGCGGATAATCGTGCAAAGTCCTGCAAAACATACCTTAAGATCGAAATAATACGAGTCGATATTGCCATTTGATAACTTGTCCTAATTTTTTGGTTTCCCAAAGTTAATAATAGTCAGATATTTTGCTTGCTGGATAGCTGAGAAACTGCCCATAATGCCCGTAACTCACTTTTTCGCCATTGTTTCCTGATTTGGCGCAATTAAGTTTCCTGATATGCTGCAATTAAAATTATAATTATAACTAAGATTATTTTTCCGCATTTATTTTCTAGTACCGATGGGCCGGCTGCCCCGCCGGGTAACGCAGCCCCAAGGTCACACCACATTTTACCGTTTGGAAGCCTAGCTTCGCAAACGGCGGCAGGACTCCGCAGCCTACTTCATTGAGCTAAGGTTCTCGATTCCGCAGAGTGTCTCTTCCGCTAGGAAATCTCCCTCCGGCAAACCGGAGTCATCGCCGGCAGACCGAGTTACCACCAACCCGGCGAATGAGTTGCCGCAATTCCAGCATGCTAATGGCCGAAAGCACCTCCGAGACCGGCAGACCAGTCCGAGCCACGACCCGATCGATGAGGGTCGCTTCCGGATCGATAGCCTCAAGCACTCTTCGTTCGCATTCCTCAAGCAGGGGAAGCGACGGCTGCACCAATGTTTCCTGATGGGCATTGTCGGCTTTACCTTTGGACGTTCCAAACCCGGAGGGATGCAACCCCTCCCTCGAGCCGTTTTTCGCAAAACCCGCTCGGCCGGCCCATCGCTGCCAAATCGGTTCGATGACTTCCAGCACATCCTCGGCAGTTTCGACAAGGGTGGCTCCATCACGAATAAGCTGATTACATCCTCGGGCCGTGCGGTCTTCGGCCCGCCCAGGGACCGCGAACACCTCGCGCCCTTGTTCCATGGCGTGATTCGCAGTAATCAGGGCACCGCTGTGATCGCCGGCTTCCACGACAATCGTTCCTAAACTCAGCCCGCTGATCAACCGATTGCGTTGGGGGAACTTACTGCCCAAAGGTTCGGCGTAAGGAGCGGACTCGCTAATTAGCGCGCCCCGACGGCAAATGTGTTCGGCCAATTCCGCGTGTTCCGGGGGATAAATTTTCAGAACTCCACTGGCCAGCACCGCGATGGTGCGTCCGCCGGCCTCGAGGGCCGCCTGATGGGCCGCGCCATCGATCCCCCGAGCTAATCCACTGACCACGGTCACCCCGGCGCGTGCGAGTCCCGCGGCCAATTGCCGAGCCATGCGCAGCCCGTAAGTCGTAGGATGCCGGGTACCGACAATGGCGACCGCGAGGGAATCTGTGGGTAAGAGTTGCCCGCGGCAAAATAGCACGCCGGGCGGATCCGACACTTGCCGCAGCGGCTCCGGGTATAGCCGATCAAGCTCCGTGATAATTAGTACACCCTGGTGGTCACATAGTTCGAGTAGCTGGGCCAATTCGGCCTCAACCGGGGCCGAAGCAATCCGCTCCGCCAGCATGGGGCCAACCCCCGGCAATTGTCGCAATACGCTCCGCGGTGCCCGGAACACTGCGGCAGCCGAACCAAATCGATCCAAGAGAATTCGTCGTGTTTTCGGCCCCACCCCCTCGATCATGGACAGGCGAAGAAAATCGAGCCATTCCTCGCGATCGACAACCGAACCTGAGACGTCTTCATGCCCAGCCACTTTCATCGGGGAATCGTCGGCCTCCCGGGAACGACTCCCTTCTGAGTTCGCTGCCTCAGCCCCCGATATTCCCTGCGGAGTCCCTCCTTCGTTGACCCTTTGCTCAGTCAAAAGCAAATCTCCCTCTGCCGATATTTCCCCGCGGACTTGTGAGTTTTGCTACAGAAATTCGCCGCAAAGCCCGGGCGTAAAATCGAAATTCCTCGGGGTAGCTCACGCGAAAAGAAGCCCGTTTTGAGCCTGCGGCCCAAGATTTTTCTTGGTTTTATGTAAAATTTGCTGTTTTCCGCATGATTCGCGACTGTAAAAATCCCGCAGCCGATACACGTTTTGCCTTCGCTCCGGGTTGCCCAACCGCCCCTTTCCAACCGTGCACGGTTGCAGGATTCCTCCATCACCACGCTGAGGACGCTTCGGGGTGGCGCAGTTTGCGACAGCCTTGCCGACCCCACGATCGCCTGATCCGCCGACCCCGCCCAAAGTCGCACCTGCCGGGCGGTCTTTCCCGTTGGATGGATTGCTGCTCAGAATTTACCTTTGGGGAGAACGAACCTCTCGGCAAACAAAATTGCCTGCGGTACCCCCACGATCTGAGCCGTTCGTCACAACTGATTCAAAACTCCTTCCATAAATTGACGGGCAACCCGGGCCTCGCTAAGGAGTTGCTGGAGATTCTGCGGGTCCGGACGATTGATGCATTCGATCACCAAATCACCCTGCCGGAATCCTCCCTGACGCAGCCGGCGCAACACCGCCAAGAAATTCACTTTCCCGGCCCCCGGTGTGACCCACACGTCTTTAGAGACGCGATCCCCGTCGGTCGACAAGACAAAATCCTTAATGCACATCCCTTCGCGAACCAAGCCGTCGACGGTGGCGGCGTCCTCCACGGGATCTAGCTTGCCGTCTGAATAGAAGTAGATATTCCCTGGGTCATACCACAGGCTGAAATTCGGATGGCCCACCCGCTCGATGGCTTGCCGGCACTGGGGTCCAGTAGCGTTTAGGCCGCCATGTGGTTTGATCGTCAGGACCAGACGACGCTCGGCCGCATAGTCGCAGCAATCGCGTATGGTGGCAAAATAATGCTCATAAAGATTGGCGTTGCCGATTCCTCCCAAAAGCAAGCTCCTTGCCCCTGCGGCCACACAATTATCGATGAGCCGTCGCAGGCTCTCCGTAGCCTTTTCCTGGGGTTGGCCTGCCGCAAAGTCGCTATAAACCGAAGGAATTTGCAGCCCGCGCTGCGACGCCTCTTCGCCGACCTTTCGAGCTTCTTCGATATCCAGATTCCACGTGATCACCAAGCGGCGTCCTGCGGTATTCGTGGTCATCAGTCCCGCATACCGGTACCCTGCCTCGGCGATGGCATCCAGAGCAACCCGGTAGTCGAATTGATCCCAGGGCCGCGTGTACATTCCTAAGCGATACCCCTTAATGCCCGGCTCCGTTTCGGCACCAATTGCTCTGCTTGTCCCACTTGCCCAAGGTACCGCCACCGGCGAGAAGGCTACCGCCACAGCACCCTTCAAGAACTGCCGGCGCAATAAACGTGCCGATCCGGTACCGGGTACATCGACGTTCACAGGCTTTTTCTGTGTACTCATCTTCTTCTCTCGTACAGGGGGATTCCAGGAGGATAATGTTAATGGGCTTATAATTCCCCATAATGGGCTTAAATTTCCGCAATCCACGGCAGATGTCAGGTGGATGATGGATATATCTTCCCGATATATCTTCCCGCACTGCACACAGTCTTTTCCGCAGCAAGCCGAGCACGATTCGGTATTGCGCCAAGCAGGTTGGCTCCAAGATTCAGTTGGCTTGCCCGCCCTAGGGTAGATCCGGCAAACGGCGGCGATATCAACCGGTGAAGTACAGGTATGCCGCGAGAATCACCAGCAACACCACGGCGGAGGCAACCACATCGACCCAGTTCCAACTTTCGCGGCTCGCGCGGCGCTGCGCCTCCGTGATGGTGCTAAAGGTCAAACCCTGGATTCGGGATAGCGGTGGTGGCGTGGTGGCGTAGCTTACGGCAATCATCACAATGACGGAAACAACGAACACCAGCAAACTGTAATACTGGAAATAAATGTTGTTGACAATCCATAGGAAGGAGCCCGGGGTATATCCGTTTTCAAATCCCGGAAGTTTCAAACTCACGGGTGTATCCACGATAAGGCGGAACACCCCTAAGGCGAAACCCACCAAAAGAGCTGCCAGGCACCCCGAACCGTTAAGCCGTTTCATAAACACCCCGAAGAAAAACACCACGAAAATCGGCGGTGCCAGATACGCTTGGACGGTTTGCAAATAGTCGTATAGACCTCGGGCGTTTTGAATCACGGGAATCCAGGCCAAACCGATCAGGACCATCACCGAGGTGGCAACCCGTCCGATCCAGACGAGTTGTTGCTGGGTCACTTGCGGCCGGAGTTTTTGGTACAAATCCATCGTGAAAAGCGTGGAGCTCGCGTTAAAAACCCCCGCCAGTGAACTCATCAACGCCGACAATAAACCGGCCACTACTACCCCCCGCAAGCCGATAGGCAAAACGTGCTTGATCATGAGCGGAAAAGCTGCCTGACAGCGATCTGGAATGGCCCGACCGTTTTCATCCACCAGATGGGCCAACTCCGGGACTTTGCCCGAGACCGCAAGCGCAAAGCAGATCATCCCGGGGATGATGAAGATGAAAACTGGCAACAGCTTCAAATACGCGGCGAAAATCGAACCCCGTCGGGCCTCTTTTTCGTTCGGAGCTCCCAAGGCCCGTTGCACGATGTACTGATCCGTGCACCAATACCACAAACCAATGATCGGCGCACAAAACAACATCCCCAACCACGGATAATTGCTATTGAAGTACCACGCGATTCGGTCGGGCTCCTTCACCGGGGCCCAAGTACCCTCCATTCCCGGCGGCACCAACGGTTTCCACAGGTTGAACATCTCTCCCGACAAAATGTTCCGGAATTCGCCCCAGCCGCCGACCGCAATCAGCCCATAAATAGTCACCAACACCGAGCCAAAGATCAGTACTAAGGTCTGCAAGGCTTCGGTGTAAGCTACTGCCCGCAATCCGCCGAGTACCGTGTATAAACCCGTCAGCAAAATGACGAGGACCGAGCCGATCCAGAAGCTATCGAGTTGCACCACTCCCAGATCGACGCTCACCTCCGGTAGAAGCGTGCTGAATACCACCCCGCCTGCGAAAATCCCGACGGCAATTTTCGTCAGCACATACGCCACAAGCGAAATTACCGATAGGACCCACCGTGCGGTAGCGGTAAAACGCTTCTCCAGAAACTCCGGCATCGTGTAGACCATTGAGCGGGTATAAAAAGGAATCATTACCCAAGCCAGCACCAGCAAACACCAGGCGTGAAGTTCGTAATGGGCCATGGCCACCCCATCGGTACAGCCGGAGCCGGCAAGCCCGACCAAATGCTCCGATCCAATGTTGGAGGAAAAGATCGACGCCCCCACGATGAACCAACCGAGGTTGCGCCCGGCCAAAAAATAATCGTCAGCCGTCTCTTTACCTTTGAGAATGACCCACCATGCGACACCCAGAAGCACTGCGAAATAAGCCGCCAAAACCGCCCAATCCCAGAAGCCGAATGTCTCCATGTTGCTTCCTCACCGTTGGTTGATGGTCTAGTCAGTTCCCTTTATCTTGCCTTTATCTGCTACCCAGAAATCCGTTTATCCGCTTCGCACAAATCCTTTAAATCTCTCCAGCGAGAAACCCCGGAGGTATTCGCCGCCCCAATCGGATTCGAGTTTCATCTCGCCGAGATTTTACTTCGAAAACTTCGCAGCTTTGAGTCGACTTTGATTGGCGCGAAATCAGCCACCGGCAAAAAAGCCGATCTACAGCGCAAATCATGAAAAAAGCCGGAATTACTGTCGATCTAAACCACGCATCCCGGCCTGCAACAGCTTCTGCATTCGTTCTCCTTATCCGATGTGACTAACTCGGGTTTTTCCAATGTAGCCAACTTGTTTTCTTTGTCGGATTCTTTTTCTTTATCCGATATCCGATTCTCCATTGGATGTAACTAACATGTAACCAAGTCGCCACTGTGTTAACCAAATTGCGGCTGCAAGGTCAAGTACGAAGACACTTCCCGACCCTAACCATGAACCGGAAGCGTTTCTCCAATCCGTCGCGGTTATCCGGTACCTGTGTCATTAATTGTTAAGGCGTCAATTGTTAAGCCGTCAAAAACCAGCGCAAAAAATCCCTGCGGGAGGGGGCAGGCGGAGCGACCCACACCCTTTCGCACCGTGCCCCGCAAAGCTTTCGCCAATTTTGCACCTAGCCGATCTCTATTACCTTGCCCAACCGATCCTTTCCTCCACCTATTCGGTAATTTGTCCTCGGTAATTAAACTCTCAACGGCGGATTGGCGCCCTTTGCCCTCGGTAGTTAAGCTCTCGACGGCGGGTTGCCTTTGCTACGAGCGGCTTTTCAGCCGGACGTGGTCGCGGATTTCGATCAATCGTTTCATGACCGGATACAAGCTTTCGCGATAATTGGGTGTACCGAACGCATCATGAAGCATTCGGTAAAGTTCAAACAATTGGGCATACACGGCCGCAGCTTGCCGATACGGGCGATATATGACCTTTGGTTTACCCACCATCCTTTGCTGTGCCTGCTGTACCGTCCGATAAACCCCGCCGACCACCGCGCCGAAGATCGCTGCGCCCAATGCACATGCCTGACTCGAACGGCTGATTCGAATCGGTCGATTCAGCACGTCGGCATAAATCTGCATGACGAACGGGTTTTTCTCCGCAATACCCCCGCAGGCGATGACCTCGCGGACCGGTAAACCATATTGTTCGAACCGTTGAATGATGACAAGCGCCCCAAAGGCGGTCGCCTCCACTAACGCGCGATAGACCTCCGGGGCCGAGGTATGCAGGGTTTGCCCCAACAACAAGCCCGTTAATCGCGGATCCACCAGAACGGTGCGATTACCGTTATTCCAGTCCAGGGCTAATAGCCCACTTCCCCCCGGCAAAAGCTGCGAGGCAGCTTTGGTGAGGTTCTGATGAACCTCCCCTTTTTTTGTGAAACGCTCGGACGCTAGCTCCGCCGTAAACCAGTTGAAGATATCGCCCACGGCCGATTGCCCGGCTTCCAACCCGTACATCCCCGGAATGATCGATCCGGAAACAATGCCGCATAGCCCTGGGATGTCCGCCAGGGCTTCACTTTGGGGAACCACCATCATATCGCAGGTGCTGGTGCCGATAATTTTTACCAAACGTCCCGGAGCAATACCCGCCCCGACTGCCCCCGCATGGGCATCCAAGACTCCGACGGCTACGGGGATTCCCGGGGGCAAGCCCACGGCTCGTGCCAGGTTGGGCCGAAGATACCCCGCACATTGATCAGCCGTTTTGGCAGGCTGCGCATAGCGGTTACGAAGCTCGGCGAGCCTGGGGTCTAAAGTCGCCAAGAATTCCGCCCGCGGCAGGCCTCCCCATTGATCGTTATACATGGCTTTGTGGCCGGCCGCACAAATATTTCGGGGCAAGGTATCGGGCTTCAAATTGCCCGTGACATAGGCCGGGATAAAATCCGAGCATTCGACCCAACTGTATGCGGCCTCGAAGACCTTCGGCTTGCTGCGCAGGCAATGAAGGATCTTCGACCAAAACCACTCCGAACTGTAGGTGCCTCCGCACTTCGCAAGATAAGGTTCGCCCAATTGCCGGGCTTTTTCGGTGATCTCCGCAGCCTCCGCAAACGATGTGTGATCTTTCCAAAGCCATGCCTGGGCAGCTAGTTCTTTGCGATACTTGGGGTGCAAACCCAGCGGGTTCCCCTCAGCATCCACGGGCAGGGGGGTGGATCCGGTAGTGTCGATCCCAATCCCCACGACGGCCTTGGGCGAAAAACCGGCCGTGTCCCGGGCTATTCGCACGGCCTCGGCGACCGCCTTGGTGAAGCCCGTCATGTAATCGGCGGGATTCTGCCGCGCTAAATTCGGATCCTTTGGGTCGAGCAAGACCCCTTCTTTTCCCGATCGGTATTTCCATACAGCGGTTGCCACTTCGCGTCCATCAGCCACATCTACCACCGAGGCACGGACGCTGTTGGTGCCGAAGTCCACTCCCAACGAAAAGCGTCGTGTTTCCACCTTGGCCATAAAGCGACCCTCCTTCGCGTGGACTTATCTGGGGCTCCCCGTGCAAAAACCTTCGATGCACCATGCCCAGGCGAACTACTACCCCAAAAAAGGATCTTCGAAAAAAGTTCGAGCCATCAGTTTACGGTCGGGAAAAGAGGATTCCTAGAGACTGCCCGGGCCGTTTTGGACTTCGGTCCCTCGAGATCGCGGGAACGAGTCAGCGGAGCCAACCCCCTGAAAAAGGACTTCACCCCCAGGAAATTTCTGCCCGAAAAAGCCAAAGGAAGGTTTGCGCAAAGAACTTGGGGGCTTGTTCCCCAAACGAAAATGCACGGAGTAGCCCGCTTAGGATGCGGGACGAGCTATCGCGTGGGACGAAAGATCACCCCCGGATATAGCCTAGAGTCAGAGAATTGGGGTCAATTACCTTGCGGATGTGAAAAGTGTTATGGGGTAAGGGTCGTGACGTGCACGTCACATTCTTCATCGACCTCCACCATAGATTTATGATCATGCGTAAAAGAAACCAAGTTTCCGCTTGTGGCCGCGGCGTTGTTAGCTTACCGCAGCATTGTGCTTTCGTAAGAAGTTCTGAAGTAAAGCACTACGCCGATTGGCGAAAAAAGTTACGGAGAGCTCTGCGTGATCGCGAATCAAGAATGGGTGGGGCGAATTGCGTCGTCAATCTCCCTGGCAGTTGAACGGCAAAACATGCCGCCAGCCGCTCCCTCAGGCCTACTGAGCACCGCTCCCATAAATCAAAAAGTGTGCCGTTCGGAGTTTCGGGGGAAGAAGGCCCCGGAATTTCGAGTGAGCAATACCCGCGAGTTTCGGCGGAACAATACCCCGAAGTCTCACCCGATGGGAGCGGCAGAAAGTGTATTTTTTGAGACTTCAGTTCCACCCGTCGTTTTTTCGGCCACTCGCTCGTTTTTCGAGGGGGGTAAGGCGGTCGTTAAGCGGCGAAATCCTCAGCTTAATGGCCCACCGCGTTAGCAAAGCAACTTTGTCTGTTCCTAACCGAGCCATTGCAGCCGTCTTGTGATTGTCCACCGTGCTCGGGGAAAGATTTAGGATTTTTGCAACCTCTCTAACGCTACAGCCGAGACTCAACAGCCTCACAACTTCTCGTTGACGCTTCGTGAGATTGGGCCGCATACCAGCGATCCTCGACCACAACAAACTTCCCGCCTCTTACGAACTGCCTGTAATGGACAAAGCTCGCCCCTTAACCGTGCGCCCATGAAGCGAAAATGAACCCCGTTTAACGCGACAATCAATCGCCAAACCGTGCCTGGAACACCTCTAAGCCGTATTCGGAAACTTTGACCATTTCTTGCATTTGGCCACCCGTTATGCGGTCCCAGTCGCTCGACCCACACCGAGCTTTGCCGAATCTTTGAGTACCCAAAATGGGGGCCCTCGGGAGATTCAAAAGGGGGTTCCCTCCGGAAAGCGTAACGTGGGTCCGCCTACCGTTTTTCGTAAAAAACTTGCTTCCCCGGCGGCGGGCTTTTCTACTCCAACACGTAAGCCCGCAACACGTAAGCCCGCTAGAAGTCGCAACGAAAGCGGCAAACCTCCAAAAAAAATAATAATGGTAAAGCAACCACCTTGAGGCGGCCTCGACTACGGCTTGCCCGCTTTCCGCAAGTGTCTGCCGAGCTTGTCACTTCCGTTAGCTTTACCGCCGAATAATCCGTGCAAAAAGCGAACCGGTGGAAGCTCCTGCTTCTTGCCAAATGAAACGGACGAAAGGGATGAAACCGTTGCGCCCAGGATCAATCAATCGATAGGGAACGGGTTTTGGCCGACTTTTCGGCCCCCTGAAGGGGACAACCAAACTCCCCCGTGTCGCAACCCTGGCTGGAATACCCTTGGACCTGCTTATTGCAACCGGGTCCCCAGGAGCCTTGGAACTACTCCCGCCACTGTAAGTGGCAAATCCCTAATGGTTGCCCATAGGCGGTCCTAGGCCACCCCCCGCCTCAGATCCCGCGGCTACCAGACTTCCCCCGTCAGTTTGGTTTTGGCTGTGTTAAAACTTGTGGCGGCAAACTGTTTAGGAAAACACCGCTGTTTAAGAAAATACCATTGAAAAGCCCCACACCCCCAGATATTCATCAGAGGAGAATATAAACTCAGTTCCGAAAAACTGCAACTACCTGGGAAGCCAAAATCTGGACGTTTTCAACCTGCCTTCTTAACCCCTTTTCCCCCCAGAAGTGGGGGACAACGTTTTGCTGAGACTTTCCAGCCGCTCCTGAGCTTCGCGCGTCTCGGGGCGATCCGGAAACTCGTGAACGATGCGGCGATATTGCTCGGCGGCTTCTTCCAGGCGAGCCAATTGTTCCATCGCTCGGCCGGCTCCGAGTAAGGCCCGGGCGATCAAGGGCCGGTTTTTCTTTTCCAAAAGCACTACCCGCAACCATGCAAGCGCGGCTTGATCCCAGCCGGCCCGTTGTTCCCAAGCTTGAGCTATTACGGCGTAAGGGCCGGCCCGAAGCGGAGTTGGGAGAGATTCAGTCAGCTTTTCCCAACGTTCTTTCTCGACAGGATCTGCCGTCGCGAGTTGAAGACGCCAACTCTGCGCAAGTGCCAGGGTACGAATCGGTTCCGGAGCACCTCGCGCCAAAAGCCGCAGTTGATTCAATGCCGCCGGCCCCTCTCGCCCTGTCAATAAGTGACTGGCCCCCAGAAGCTGGGCCGCTGGGTTTTTCTGCTGCTGAAGCCAACCTTGGGCTGCAACCTCCAAATCCGGCGGTGCCTGCTGGACCAACCAACTCAGCGGAATGCATGCAAAATGGGGGGTTTGGGGGTCCTCTTCAACGAGCGTGAGGAATTCCGAACCGGCTTCGACGAACCGATCCAAGTTCTGGTAACACATCACGATTTGAGCTGCGATTTGCCGACGAACCCATGCCCGGGTTTCCTCACGGCGTGCCGCCTGATAATGGCGAATTGCCTCATCGAACTTTCCCGCGGCAAACGCAGCGTTCCCCGATTCGTGACTCCGGCGGAGCACCGTTTCGATACGCAGCACATCCTTGCCGGGTACCTCGCGGACTACCGAGCCGGATACCCGGATTTGAAGCCGGCTTCCCGTAAAATCGACCACTTCGCCGACAAGTCGCACCCAGCCGGTGGGGTTTGCCTCCGAGACCAAGTAAACGGTTTCCTGCCCAAGGCATAAGGCCGGGAACCTATACGCCAAGCAAAGTGCAAAGAAGAAAAATCTCAAGAAGAAGGGGTAAGCCTCCCGAAAAAAGTTCGACATGCCTAAGCCCTAACTGCTAATGCTCACGGCTGAGTCCGCCGGTTGAGATGATGTGAAATATCAACTTGGAGCGCAGATACAATCTGCGGATACAACTCTTAAAAACTACGGATACAAGGGTTCAAAGCTGGTTGCCAATCCCTACCATCAACTCCTCTTCCTACGAACGCCAAATGCCCTTGCGATCGATTGATGTTTGGCCACATTAACCCCCGAGGTTAACCATCCGCTCCGCTTAGCGAGCGATCGGGCCGGTTCGCTTTAGACAACGCCATCGTAGCTCCGTCCTCGGGACCCCCAATCGGATTGAGTAAGCTTGGCGATCTATACCAAAATAAGACCCCGTAAAGCCGCAGAGCGAGTTTGGTTAATGGATTCGCTTTCGATACTCGAATTCGGGTTTGCTGCTCTTTGTCGAATGGCTGCACAAAGCGGTACTGGCCCGCCGGCACTCGATTCAACAGAAACTGTAAAAATCTGACGGTTAAAGCCGTGTCAGCAACGCAAAGAGTTGTAGCCAAGTTCGGGGTTCGGCGACAAACCGCCGGCTGGATCCGCGCGTTTTTTCCGCGGTAATCACCCTCCTTCCTTCTCTTGGACAGTAATCTTACTGCTTGCTTACTCCTTGAATTGCAAGGAAGCGCACCGCATCAAAATCTTGCCGTCGGTGCCTACTTCAGGCGGAATTGACGCACCCCCTAGAGAACCGTATCTGGGTGAGATCTACTACTCTGTTTGATCTCTACATCCATCGATTGGGGTTAGCCGCCGTTACAATCCGGGACAAACGGTGCTGCACGTTGCCATGCGTCTTTAATGGGCCCCCTTTACGGGACTAGCGTCTTTACAAACAACCTCCGGCTCGCTTTTACAGATATCGGCCCCCGCCTATGGGTCAGCATGCCACCAGGACCAAAGGCGGCTAGACCCTGTTCATAGGCTTTCCGCTTACGGGGGTAACGCTGAAATATCCACGTAGGTGTGTTGACCGCCGTTTTGCCGGGCTAATCGCACGAGGAAGTTGTTCGGCTTGCGTTGCGGCCCGTAGCCGAACTCAATGGCGTGGATGGTAATCCCCGCTCCGCGACGGTGTACCAAGGCCAATTGCCCGTCGTCCATCTGCGGGTCATCTGCATCAGTGAGGAAAAAGATGACATCCGGCTGAAAGTTGATCGCTAGCAGCAGGGCTTCCAAGTGCCGCGTGCCACCACTGGCGACGATCGATTGGACGAAACTTTGCGCGTTCCTCTTATTTTGTTCAGTAGCAAACGCCAAACGATTTGCATGTCCGGAGGGATTGAAAGCCAATGGCTCATGATTGTAGAAGATGATCTGAAATTGGTGCGTCTCCTCCAGACTCTCGAGGCTCGCCAAAAGCTCGGCCTTTGCCGCCCGTAATGGCCGCTTATTGTACCAGTTCATGCTGTCGGAGCGGTCGAAGACGTAGACGAATTTTCGACCCTCGCCCACAATCCCGAAAAGCCGTACGCGGGCTTTTCCCCCTATTTCGCGCCGTGCCGCTCCCCCGGCGGGGTTTTGGCCGGGGAAAAACGCGGTCATGGCCCCGGTCGCAGCAGCGGATAAACCGGGCTCCAACCGCGGCAATACTTCTTCGGGCTTGCCCGGTGTTAACTCCGATAAGATCGTCTCCGCATTTTCCTGGCCTACGTTTGACGAAGCTTCTTCCGCGGACTCAGACTCCGAGCCTTCCAGATCGGGTGTTTCCGGAGTTTGCGGAGCCGTTTTGACGATGATGCCCACCTCCGCCACCCGGTCGCCACCGGTTCCTCGAGAGGGGGGATTTTGGAACAAAAACACGCAAAAAGTGAGAAACAACCCATGAATAATGGCCGAAAGACACCAGGCCGGTAGGGCCCTTCGGAACGACTTATCTGTCGGACCCAACGGAGATCTCGTGGACCCAGAAACCGAGCCCCGAGAGGCGGGGGATTTGTTGTGCACGGCAGTTGACGAATCACTCATCAAAACACCCAATCAATCGGCCAATTTACCCAGTGCTTTTGCCCGATCAAGCGCCTGACGGTTAAAAGTTCGAGAAAGGTAGCTTTCGATTGCCGTGCGTCAAACCCCGTGATTCTCGCCGCCCTAGGGCTCAAATCCCATCCAGGGGATTGGAAGTGCATCTACGAAACCGTCGGCCTCCTCTCCCTAAAAGGTGGGCCATTTTTCTGCCAATTGCAACAGTAAGTGCGAACGGCAACTACTCCTTCCCGCTTCTGCGAATCTCAGGTCTCCGTATTAAGAGATGCTAATCACTTTTCCTCCCTTAATCGGTTTTGCAGCAGCAAATGCGAAACAAGAAAGCAAACGTGACATGAGAAAGAGCGCAACAAGCCGTCAATTCAGTTGTGATCAATCGGATTGCATTAAGGGCTATTCTAATGTCGCTTAAGCTTATTCTTTATACAAACTTATTCTTTCTTTATAGAAAGAAATGCGTTTCGCTCCCCAAGTCTCCTGTTTGACTTAGCGCATTTAACCCGTCAGGTGCATGCCTGCCCGCGTTTTTTGCTTTGCAGTGGTCCTCGAATTCCACAGATTACTCGTGAGGTTAATCGTGATGGGCTTAATGGGCTTAATTCAGAACGAGCTGCCCCCAGGACTTTGCTTCTGGGTGATTTATGAGCGCTAGCCATTTGCGCGAATACCTGTCAAAGTTGCTTCTCAATGCTGCTTCTTAATTGATGCGGCCCCTCTTCCGGCGATTGAAAACATGATTTTTCAGAGTACTTTGATCGTGCTTCTGATGGCCGAATTTGTGTTATGGGGCGATTGGATCCCGTTTTCAGCACCAATTCGGTGTTTTTGATAGCGTTTCGATGCGTTGGTAGCCATGTTTTGGAGTGGCCGCACGTTAGAACCCCGCATAAAATATGAGTTGACTGTGTTTAGAAAGAATGTTATCATTTAGCTCGTTAAGTAAAAACGTATCCGTCGTCGAACTAGCTTCTGTTTACAAGGTTTCGGCACTTCTGAATGATTGGAGTTTTTCAACCCCGCACGTGAAAATTCGGATTTTTTGGAAAAGCAATGCTTCGCAATATGAGCGGTCAAGTGTATAATCAACCGAACAATGCATTGTTTAGTGGCCAATGGATCAGTGCTCAAGGCTTGGACGCGGAAAAGACAAGGGCCACAATCGGCTCGGCTTCACCATCCCTAAATGGTGGGGAAGGTCGGTTGTTTCAGCCCCGGGCGCCGACGCCAGAAGAGGTCGAGTACCTCGCAGCGGAAAGCCGGCGGTTGGAAGGGGCCACACCTGAGCAAATTATCCAATGGGCGGTGGGCAAATACTTTCCAAAGTTGACCATGGCGACGGCCTTTGGCCCGGAAGGATGTGTAATCCTTTCCATGTTGGCAAAGATTGAGCCGAGGGTATACGTTTTCAATTTGGACACGGGATATCAGTTCAAGGAAACCCTCGAACTTCGGGATCTAATTGCGGAGCGATTTGGGATCGTTGTTGATTTCGCGCGGCCCGAGCTTACCGTCGAGGAATACGAGCGTATTAACGGTGGGCCGGTCTATAAGACCAATCCTGACAAATGTTGTGCGGATCGAAAAGTCGCCGTATTACGGAGGGTTGTGCAGCGTTATGACGCTTGGATGAGCGGCATCCGGCGGGATCAGAGTCCCCATCGGGCCAAGGCCCCGATCGTGGGTTGGGATAAGAAATTCGGACTCGTCAAAATCAGTCCTCTAGCCAATTGGACGAAGAAAGACGTCTGGAAAAGGATTTTGGACGAGAATATTCCATACAATCCGCTTCATGACCAAGGTTATCCAAGTATTGGATGTTGGCCTTGCACTCGACCGGTGTTATTCGGAGAGGACGAGAGGGCCGGTCGATGGAGCGGCACAGGAAAGACGGAGTGTGGACTGCATATCCAAGATGGGTAATCATTCCTAACTTGGAAAGGCATCGGACAGAGGTAGTTTGGGAATGTGGCCCGCAGGGGCTGGTGACCCATGAGGCGGTACTTGATGAGGCACTTGCCCGGGGGCCGATAGTTCGGAGTAGAACCGGAGATGGTCATGCGAATCTCTGCAAAAACTGAGTATGCCTGCATTGCGGTCCTAGAATTGGCGGCCCAGTACGGCACGGGACAACCGGTTCGGATTCGGAAAATTGCCGAACGCCATGCCGTACCGCCGCGATTCTTGGTTCAAATTCTCCTTCAACTGAAGGGAGCCGGGTTGGTGCTGAGCACTCGGGGAGCGGCAGGCGGCTACCACTTAGCGCGACCGCCCGAGCAAGTCTCGTTGGGGGAGGTCATGGAGGTGATTGAAGGCGGTGCCTCGGACGGCGAAAGCCGGACGCCGAATGCCTCCAGTGAATCCCCGGCGGTCAAAGTCCTCAACGAGGCTTGGGAGCAGGTCCGCATGAAAGAACGGGAAATGCTGCGGCATATCACATTCGCCGATCTCCTTGAGCGGGCCAAAACCCAGGAGCAGCAGATGTATTACATCTGACGGGTTACTTTACTTCTTTCCTTCTTTGTGTGCGGGGCTTGCCTGAACGCAGGGCCGCGTACCTAGCTCGATTAGCGAGCCAGCGTCTTTGGAATTGCCGGCCACCCTTCGGAATCCGGGAAATGGCATTTCTTTTCCCGCTGCCCCGAACTTTTCCCGGAGGGTTAATCCTGTGGCTTAGGCAGTGGGACTGCTTTCCGACGGTTCCGATTCATTTTGGTCTGCGTCGCTGCGGTGTATTCCTTGACATTCGATTGTTTTTTCGGCAGGGTTGTTCAGTGAAGAGGTAGCTAGGGTAGAGCGTTTTCGACCATTCCGATTTGGGGAGCGATTCTGATTTGCGGAGCGATACGACGTCGATGGCCGACCTCATTCCCCCTCATGGTGGGCTCGCGGAGCCGATCGATCGAATGGTACTGGCGGAGGCTGAAACGGACCTGAGGGCTCAGGCCGCGCAGCTTCCCCAGATACCGGTTTCTGATGCCGATCTTTCGACCGTGTACCGATTTGGCGACGGGGTCCTCAGCCCGTTGGAAGGGCCGATGGACCGTGGCACCTACGATCGGGTCCTTGAGGAAGAGGTGATCGAACGCGCCGGTAAGCTCTACGCCTGGACAATCCCCTTGGCCTTCCCGGTCACCGCAGCAATAGCGCGCGAGCTTGCCCACCACGACAAGGCTGCACTTGTCAATGGTATGGGTAATCCGGTTGCCGTGCTGGAAATTACCGATGTATACCGCTGGGATAAGCGGAAGTACCTTGAATGTGTCTATCAAACTTCGAGGACCGATCATCCCGGCGGGGACATGGTCCTGGAGGCGGATGGGGATAAAGACTACTTGGTAGGAGGACGGGTCACCGTCTTCCCACAACCGAAGCATCCTGAGCTTGGTGATTACGTGCTTAGTCCCCGCCAAGTCCGTCGACTGATTGCGGAAAAAGGTTGGAACCGCGTTGTTGCGTTCCAAACTCGCAACCCCCTCCATCGGGCCCACGAATATGCCTTGGTGTACGGATTGGAAGTTCTTTTGAAAGCCGGTCACAATGCCGGTGCTTGCCTGAATCCACTGGTGGGGGAAACTAAGGAAGACGATGTGCCGGCTACCGTACGGATGCGGACTTACGAGGCTTTGCTGCGCGAGCGGGCCCTCGGCGACGGCGATGCAGATCCGGAATTGTGGCAGCGGCTCGGCGAGTCGTTACCGGACCGGGTAATCCTCGTCGGGCTGGATATCAAGATGTTCTATGCCGGCCCAAAAGAGGCGGTAATGCACGCAATTTACCGCCAAAATTTTGGGTTTACGGATATCATCATCGGCCGCAAACATGCGGATGCCCCCTTCCATGACGGCACACCTATTTGGGGCGATTTCGATGCCCAGCAAATCTTTCAAAGATTGCGGGGCGAATTACTCATACGCCCGTTGTGTGTGGGATTTGCGGCCTATTATCCGTCGATTGGGCGGGTGGATCTGATGGAGAACCATCCAGGCGAACAACCGCTGCTGATCTCCGGGAAAGAGGTCCGCAAGGCCTTACAAGAAGGCCGCCCGGTTGATCCGCGCATTATGCGGCCCAGTACCGCGCAAATTCTGGCCGAGGCGATGGGACGGCGGGGTCTCTAGTCCACCAGTGTGTACTCGTCAAAGGCAATATCTTAGGTTTCTTTTAGGTTTCTTGAGTGCTCTGGGAGTTTCGCCTTTCGGTTTTTTTCCCAAGTAATTGCCAGGTAATGTTTTTCCCCAAATAATTCCGCCCGGAAGGCAAATATTTTGCTGGAAACCTCGGTTGTCGGGAGGGGCCAAATATCGCGTTGATTCCCGGCCCCAAAACGGTGATTCCCGACCCAGAAAAGTTGATACGCGGGCTTAAAAATTTGAGCTTTTTCGCGACAGTAGGTTTTTTACCGAAAGCTGATTGTAGCAAAAATTCCAGCAAAAAGTACAACAACCTGGAAATTTCCTGGTGTTGGAAGATAAATCGGGGCAAAAAATGAAGAAGTTAGTGTTGCCCGAAAAGAAATCCTTGGGCCCCGGGCGCCGAACAGCCCGATGAACCCGGCAAATCGCTTAAGAATATTGTTAAACAGGAAACCCGTATTGACTTTACCTAAACCTAAGTCCCAACGTTCGAGGGGATCAGTACGATCGGCCAAACGGGAGTTTCGAATCGGTCAGGTTTTCTGAGGCGGGTTGCGTGACCCATACGCCAATTTAATGCTCCATCCGCGGGCCGATCGCCGCTCATGGATTGGCCCGGCAAGGCGTGAATTGCCAGCGTTTTTTGCTGTTTTTTGAGCGAGACGGACTTTTTGCACGGACTTTTTACAGTTTTGGAAGTGTTCGGCTCTTCAAGGACCGGGGGTGATATGTTTGTCGCCAGTTAAAGCTGGGCGGCTCACGGCGGACTTTTTTTAAGTTCAAATAGTTGCAAGTGCCCGGATACCTACGTTATACTTAGGCACAAGCCGCACGGGGGAATGGGGCAAGAGCGGGTTGTCAGCATCGGCGCGCCCTGGTGGCATTACCGTTTGTTGGTTCAGTAGTTGAGAGGAGGTTCCGTATGCGCAAGAGTAGTGTTAGAATCGGGTTTACGTTGGTTGAGCTTTTGGTGGTCATCGCCATCATTGGGATTTTGATTGCTCTGCTTCTGCCTGCAGTCCAGGCGGCGCGGGAGGCCGCCAGACGGTCCCAATGCACCAATAACCTCAAGCAGATTGCCTTGGCGATGCACAACTACCACGACGTTTACAAGTGCTTCCCGCGGTACTGTTATAGGTCCGTTGATCCGGCCAACCCTGCCAATTTGCGGAGCCACTGGCAGGGCTACAGCATTCACTTACGGCTGCTACCCTTCTTGGAACAAGCCAATTTGGCAAACATCGTCGAGGGAGCGGGGATGAGAATGGCTCGGGTTTGGTACGATGGGGATGGCACTCTTACCGCTGGCCGGCGGACCAGAATCGCGACTTTCCGGTGCCCCTCGGACACGGAGTTTCCGGGCTCATCCGAGACAGGTAACTGCAACTATGTCTTCAGCTTTGGCTCCCACTTTGATTGGGGGAGTGGTGTTCAAAATGGTTTCGTGATGCGGGATCGGGAGACCAGCTTCTCGGACATGCGGGACGGAGCGTCCAATACCATCATGGCTGCTGAAATGCGGATCGGCGATAACAACAACAGCGTGTATCGGCCTGGGGATGTGGTTCGCGCTCAGGCTTTCAGCGGCACGCGGCTCTTCCCGACGCAGGCAGAGATGGATGCTTACGGCGCCCAGTGCCAAGGGGGTATCGGCAACCATCACAGCCACTCCGGACGTGATTGGATCGCTCCGATGCCCACGCAGACCGTCTTCAACACCGTGGCCCCCCCGAACTGGCGATGGCCCACTTGCCAAGAGTGTTCGGGCTGTGGCTGGATGGATAGCAACGGCGCGTTCCCCGCTCGGAGCTGGCATCCCGGCGGTGTGCTCCACGCTTTAGGCGATGGATCGGTTCGGTTTCTTTCGGAGACCATCAACTTCGCAACCTACCAATACCTTGGTGGTCGGGACGAGGGTCAGAGTGCTTCGCCTGAAGGTTGATGCCGGCGACCAGCTTGTCTTGTGGGAGCGATCGCTGAATTTCCGGCCGCTTGGTTTCGGATAACGGTTTCAGCTTTCAGCCTAGTTCCCAAGAATGATGCGAGGGATCCGGGAAATCCCTGGATCCCTCGCGGTTCATATTCTGACGGAGTTTCTGCGGACGAGTTCACCCTCGAGCGGATACTGGGTGTTCTCGATCGTGGGGACTTGGAAGCTTTACCCGCTGTTGTTAGGATGGAAGCAAACCTAAGAGAATCTCATTCAGATGTGTCGTTAGAGTTCTCTGGTATCTCACAACATCGCGGGCGTTCGGGGTTTACGGTCTAAGCAAGCTTTGACCAACCAATCAACTTCGACGCCTTGCAAAGGATTTTACCAGCCTACCCGGCGAGACGAATTTCACTAGAGGGCATTCGGGCCCGGATACAGAGGGACGCGTTTCTTCCGGAGGTCGATGGGCAATCGTCTTCGAGTTGGATGCGCCATTGAGTTTCGGTATGTCCCCCCCTTTCTGCAACCCCTTTGGATTGAGGAGGCGAGATTATGTTGAGATGGTTCGTTGTGGGAGTGTGTCTTTGTGCGTTGGCCCTCGGGTGCACATCCGAGGCGTCAAAGACCCAGCCGGTTCAGCCGCCGCAGATTTCACCCGTGGATGCCATCCGCAGTGCGCTGCAATCGGTGGCTCAATCGGGGCAATTGGGTAGCGAAGGTTTGAGCATTCAGGAAAACATCCAAAAACTTCGGGCCACCGATGCCGCCAAGGCCGATGCATTGGCCGCCGACTACCAGGAACTCGAGGCTGCGGGCGCCGATGCCGCAAAGGTCAAGGCGAAAGCGCAGGAAATGCTCGGCAAGCTGTAATGTCCTCCGATTGAAAAGTCCGCCGCGTTTAGCTTGGCTTTTTAATCGGGTTTTCCGCAGCCGGGCAACTCACCTCTCATCAGGCGGCAACGGTACAGTCGGGTAGAAAACGTTTGAAGCGATCCCAGAGCCGCGAGATCCGTCGGACCTCGTGGCTTTTTTTGTGCAAATCTGAATTTGTGACGGCTTTCTGACGGTGTGGTTCGCTCGAGGGCCGGATCACGACGGTTTGTTCACGATGCTCGTGTGTCGAAATCTTTGGTGCCAAAACCAGAGACTCTTTTAGCGGGGGCTCTCTGGGCGGTAATGTCCTCATCCTTTGTGGGAGAAAACCGCGGTCACTTCGCGAGGACGCTGCCGCATATTCGCGCGGGATCCACGTGTTGATCCACGTGTTGAAAAATGATCTGGGTGCGTTCCGAACCGTTTTTGAGCGGACTTTGTCAGGCCCATCAGACATGAGGGTTTGCGCTGTGCGATCATTAACTGAGAATCGCTCTGCGGATTTCGTTGTACTCAAGAATGGATTTCAGACCGTCAATACCGAGGCGGGCTTTGGTTTTTTGCAAGAAAGGGCTTCCGGCATTAAAAGGCTTAGGGCAATTAAGGGTTAGGGCAAGAAAACGTTTGGGGTAAGAAAACGTTGATCGCAATGTTAAAGGCAAGGAAAGGTTTGGGCAACAAAATGTTTTGGGTAGGAAAATGTTTTTGGTAGGAAAGACGGCGTTGTTCCTCAGCCTATCAAGGCTACCTCACTCCGAGAAAGACACCATCGCGCCGACGCCCAAAAGACCTTCCAGCGGTGCGGAGAAATGGGACGCAAAATCGTTTGCGACGCTTGGAAGCTCTCGCGTTCTTGGGTTCCTAAAGATGGAAGATCGAACGGCAAACGCGTGGGCGGGCATCATCGTAGCTTGAATCGATCGCCCCATGAAAGAAAAGATCGGCGAAACTTTGCCCATTCCGATAAGTCGGGGTTCGCCGATCCGCCGCTCCAGTGCCTCGATTTTTGCGGACCTTCTGGCTTGACTGGCCAGCCGCCGCTCGAATTAGTCCTCATGCTAGGCGGCGATTAATCCCACCACCACTGACCCGGCGAAAGTTGCGGTCGTACCTGCTCCCGAAGTTTGGCCACTTCGCCCCGTTCGTCCGGAAGAATCTGCGCCGGCTCAAAGGCTTGCAGTGGTTCGATTTCCACCCCCCCGCCGACCGGCGTCATGATTTGCGACTTCTTGAATACCGCATTGACGGCCGTGGGGGCGTTCCGCGGGGCGGGATAAGTCCGGACCGCAAAAGATTTTTCGTCTCCGAAAAACTCCATGGTCCAACCCGCCTTCCCGTATAGATCTTCCTTCTGAATGTACGCAGCCGCCACACACAGGTCGATCAGATTCCGTAATTCGGCAAACACTGGGGACCGGGCTGCCAACGCCGGATAAGATCGCGTAAAACTCGTGGCAAAAGCTTGGCTTGCCGGATTGCTCCGACCGGTGGCCTCTCGCTCGCCCGAACTAGCGACCAGTTCATCCTCCGTAACCAGCTTGACACCATCGCCCACCAGCTCGATCGCAAAACCATCGTCTGTTTTGCGAACGCATTGGTAGTCCGGCACAAACCACCATCGCAGAAGCAAATTCGACGGAATTCTCCGCGGATCCGCGCGCTCGATAAAGGTCACCATCCGCACTGGGGGTGGTTCCAATCCAATCCCAATCAATTTCATCCGGTAGTCGGCTTCGACCAAAACATGGGCAAAATGCGTATCGGGAGGAACTCCTTCGATGGAGACCTGATGCAGTCCCAGTGCTGCCCGCAGATTGACCACCATGTATTCTGCGACCGCTGCCTCGGTGCCGACCGGAATCCTACTCCCTAAACTTCTCAAGAACTGTTGGACCTGCGCCAGCCCCTCCGGTGTGGGATCGATCGAGCAGGTAATCAAATCAGTCGGCTTGCCACCCGGGGGAAAAGCCCGGAGGGCAACAACCAAATCATCTAGTCTTAAGACCGGCCGCCCGGTCGTAATTCCCACCACTCGGCCCACCGGATCGGTCATCCACCCTTCCGCAGGCCCCGCAATGACCAAGTCCTTCGATTCCGGGTAGAAAAACACGTAGCGCACACGCAGAAGGCCCGCCAAATACCGCATTTCGTCGGTGGGGACTCCCCCCTTTTCCTTCAAGGCTGCTTCTAGACGGTTGAGCGAGACCTTCCGGAGCTTGCTAAACCGCACGACATCTGGCGGAAGGACAGACTGAGCGGCGGCTGCCCGCTGAGCTCGAAGTATTCCCCCGGGATCAGGAATCACCTTCGTTTGAAGCACCCCTTGGGGATCGATGCTGATGCCGGCTACCGCACCGCCGTCCTGCTGTTGGGCCCAAGCCGGCACGCAGAGCGTTAGTCCGAAAAGGGCAAAAAGGCTCCATCGGAAGCACCGAACCCAGTTCCCGCCTGATAACCGCCGCCGCATCATCGGTTGACTCTCCCAAGCAAGAATACCTTGTTGCCGCTGCGTTTGTGTATGGTTATTCGCAAATAAAACATTGGTTTCGTTTTTGCCGTCAAAATCGATTTATCAACTTTTACATTTTGCGAGGCGTAATGGTTTCTGGGGCTTCCGTGCCAGCAAATGTTTCGAGCGCTTGCACCCCAACAAACCACCTCTGCGCCCAAAAAGCAAAGCCTTGCCGACTCAAGCGGCTAAGTAGGCTCCCCAGAATTTGAGGCCCCGCATCACGGCAAATTTGAGCCGCTCCCTTAGGAGTCTCACGCTCTTCCAACTCTAGCCCTCAAAAAAAAACCTAAACTCAAGAAAAAACTCGCTGCAAATGCATCAGACAACCAACTGTGAGCCTATGCTCCGCTGTGGTGACTGCCGCCACAATCCTCGTGAAAAATGATCGCTTTGCAGATAGTTGATTGGTAGATTAAAAAATACGGTGCTTAGAATTCAAAGTTTTAATATTGATTGTAATCCATTGAAGGAGCTGAAAGTTCTGAAAGTTCATTGAAAAAAGTCTCGGCCGAGAAATGCTTCGGGCAACCGATTGCGGAAAAAATAATCTTCAAAAGAGCTCCGGAAAGCCCAAAAGCGCCGAAAGCTTCCAGGAATCTATGGCCTCAGTTAATGTGAGAATCAAACACCGAATCCAACCCGATCAAAATCTCTCCCAAAACACCCCCAAAACCTGTTTTAGACCCTTTCAAAAACTTATGCCCTTTCGGAAACTATCGCGTGGTTAAATTTAATTGGAAGGAGCCTTACGAAACGTCGCGGCATCCGCGATTATTCGGACGTAATGCTGTCCGTGCTTGCTTGCAGCATTCCTGCGAGAACAAAAGTTATGCCGCACAAACAAGTTCCGACATAAAAACTCGCTGTCACTTCTCTTGCGAACAGAGTTCTTTCCGTAACGACCTATAAAAGCGACGGACAGGAACTCGGTTCCGCTTTAAAGTCCCTGCGCCAAACTGCCTAAAGACTGCGCCGGAAAAGCTCAAATCGCTATCTCCTTACCTTGCTCATCATAATTAGGCATTCTGGTTAAAGCAAGCAAGTAACGCGGAGACGAACGGCTGGGTAAAATTCGCTAAACGAATATACCGGCGATGAGTTTATTGAGTGTGGAGAATCCCGGAGGTTGACGCGGCCGACGCAGTCCCGGGTCAGGGACTTTAGTCTATGCTTCAAATCCGGAAGCCGTTTGTTTTAGGCCTTCAAAATCGACACATCGGTTTAAAAAATGGATGAATGAGTCGCGCTTAAGTCTTGATAACCGTAGGAATTAGATTCTCTCTTTTCTAACGATGTCGGACGATCGACTTCGCCAACAAATCGCCTACGAAGCAGCTCGGCTGATGTATTTCCGCCAGGAGGAGGAGTACCTGCGTGCCAAGCTCAAGGCGGCTCAGCGGATATGCATCGGTCAGGTTAAGCCGAGCGATTTACCCAGCAATCGTGAGATTCGAGACCAGATTGAACTCCTTGCCCGGCTGTACGAGGGTGAGCGTCGCGCCGAACGCCTGCGCGAAATGCGGCTCGAGGCCCTGAGGCTCATGCGAATTCTAGAGCCATTTCGCCCTCGGTTGGTGGGGAGCGTGCTGACCGGGCATATCCGCCAAGGCTCCGACATCGACTTGCATGTGTTTTCCGACAGTGTCGAAGCGGTATGCCATGTGTTGGAAGCCGAGGGCATCGCTTGCGAAATCGATCGCAAGAACATCCGCAAACAAAACCAATGGCGTCGGTATACCCATATTCACTTTGAGACCCGTTTTCCCGTCGAACTAACCGTTTACCCCGTAGCGTTAGTTCGTACGGTTTTTCGCAGTTCGATCACAGGCCGACCGATGGAGCGGGCCACTCTTGCCGAGCTGGAACGGCTGATCCAAGAGCAACACGGCGAGACGGTTCGCAGCGGCGACAACGCAGCGGAAGAATGCGGCAAGGTCGATCGTTTTCAAGTCTACTATTCGCTGCTTTTACCGCTGGAAAAAATCCGCGATGCACCGGAGTATCATCCGGAAGGCGATCTTTTGTACCATAGCCTTCAAGTCTTTCAGCTAGCTCAGGACCGGCTCCCTTACGATGAGGAATTCTTGTTGGCGGCCCTTTTGCATGATGTGGGCAAAGCCATCGATCCCAAAGACCACGTGGCGGCGGCTTTGGAGGCGCTTGACGGGTACATTACCGAGCGGACTGCGTGGCTAATTGCCCACCACATGGACGCCCATCAATTGCGTGCCGGTCAATTGGGCGCGCGCTCTCGGCGGCGTTTGGAGCAATCCGAGGATTTCGATGAGCTGCTTCTGCTGGCCGAGTGCGATCGCAACGGTCGCGTGCCTGGGGTTGCCGTCCCGGAGTTGGAGGAAGTCCTCGATTATATCCGCAAGCTCGAAGAAGCCCACGACGGTTGACACGCGAGAAAGCCCTCGATAGCGGACACTTAGCCCCGGTGGTTTGATTCGCCTGCCGCGTGGAGTCAATCTTTCGCGTGGAGGTGAGCTCTAGGGAAGCCCGAGGATTCGGATCACGAATCGATCTCGCCAGCGGTCCGGAAGCCATCGGCAAAGCCAAAAGAGGGTTCGGACCCGGATTCCCACAGGGTATCGTGTCCGCGGCTTTCTTGCACAAATGGCATGACAAACCGCCGCGACGACCGGCTCGATCGGCGCGGCGGATTTAGCTGCTTGCTCCGTAGCCCGACGCATCGCCTCGATATCGGCTTGATAAGTCTCCCACACACTGCCGGGTACTCTCTCGGGAATCGATCGCGACCAACCTGCGAAAAGTTCGTCCGATTTTGCGCGGGCCTTCTGCCACAAGGGTGTGGCGGTATTGCCGGGCTCCACCACACTAACGGAAATCCCGAATTTGCGTAGCTCGACCCGCAGCACATCGCTTACGGCTTCCAAAGCCCATTTCGAGCAGCAATAGGGCCCGAAATACGGCGGGGCTATTCGGCCGCTAATGGAACTGAGATTGACGATCCGGCCACGGCCCTGACGCAAGAAAGGAAGCATCGCGCGGGTTAAAGCAATTGCCCCAAAGAAATTCACCTCGAATTGCTCGAGCCATGGCTCGCGCTCCAAAAACTCAACCGGTCCTGTGACCACAATCGCTGCACAATTGACCAAAGCCGCCAGTCCCTCCTCCGCGATCAATCCGTCCAATTGGGTTGCTAATTCGTCGATAGTAGCCTGATTTTTTACATCCAAATGAACCCACACCACTCCCGGGACGGATTGGCGACATAACGCCTCCAAATTATCCGGGTTGCGGACGCCGGCAAATACACGGAAACCGAGGGCTGCCAATCGCATCGCACAAGCTTGGCCAATACCCGAGGAAGCACCGCTGATCAAAACGCTTTTTGCACTCGAGCTCATTTTTTGCGAACTCCGCCACTGGTTCATAGGACGGCACACTTCGAATGCCGCGGAAGTACTCTAACCGGACCTGAATGGTGGACCGGAAGCACGCGGTGGACCGCCGTGTAATACCCGTTCTTGATTCACTTGGCAACATCTTACATACGCGCGAAAAAATTCTGTTTTTGCCGAAATTGCATCCGGGGGACGAAATCCTTTGGATTGTGCGGAATAAACATACAAGACCGTCCATGGGTAAATGAAGGAGGCAGGGAGCGGAAAAAAGTTCGTAAAAACGATCATGGTTCGGCACACCGGCAACCGTTCGCAAGTTCCCAGTTAAAGTGGACTCTTAGCCATCTGCTTTGGAAGCCGCGGCTTGATTGCTTGCGGGCTGTCAGAAAACACCGGTGATGCGCGGTGCGTTTCCCCACCGTTAACAACCGGAACGTGCCGCTTGTGCTCGCACACACCACCCGAAGGAGGGCATAGGACGCTCTTGTATTGGGGGGAGGTGGGTGTGCGGGGGAGTGCTCACGATGGGGCTTCCTATCTATCTGGTCTAGCTAGCTTGAGAAGGCACTTCTTGTCACGCAGTGACCACCGCAAGGGCGCCGATAAATTCCCGACGATCTTAGAAAGATCTCACGAGCTGAGTCGGCTTCCTTTTCTGATGCTGTATGTCAAAAAGAGCAATATTTCAGCCGGGTGGTAAGGAAAAGAGGCCAAAATTCTGGCAGCCCGCAAGAAATAAGAAAAGCCACTCTTGACATTATCGAGAAAGAAGATATAAGATATCGCAGATAATAATGAGACTCAGTATCATTATCAGGCGACCTACAAGCTCCTAAGGAATCAAAGCCAAAAACCCCGGCTTCAGAAAGGGGTCCCAAAGTGTTTCTTTTTTTTGAAAGGAGAAGATCATGCAGCGTAGGTTTGGTTTTTTGCTCATTGTGAGCCTTGCCGCCATCACTGTCGCCATTGCGGCACGGGGGCATGCTGATGAATCGGAAAAGCTCGGGTTGCTCGTGATCGCGCATGGGTCGAGGAGCCCAGAGTGGAATCGGCGGGTACTTGAATTCGGCCAGCGCGTGGCGGAAAAAGCCGCGGAAGACGGCACGTTTAAGGCCGTTCGCATCGCGATGTTAGAGGCCGTCAAGCCGGATGTGCCTAGTGCCGTGGTAGAGTTGGAATCTGAGGGTTGCCAGCGGATCATCGCCGTGCCGCTTTTTGTGGCCCCCTCGGGTCACAGTCATTTCGATGTGCCCGCGGTCTTGGGGATCTATTCCTCCGCATCGACCCGGCATCATTTGGCGGAAGAAGGACTTCGGGTGGCTCGGCCGAGGGTGCCGATTGTGCTGACAGAAACTTTGGCGCAGGGGCAGCTTCTGCAAAACGCTGCCTTGGACCAGGTAAGAAAGCTTTCAAAGGATCCCTCCCGGGAAGCCCTGGTCATCCTCGCCCATGGTGATCCCGATCATCACCCCCTGGTAGATAAGTTAATCCGTCAAGTGGCGCTATATTGCTGTGGGCAAATGGGGATTACTTATGCCGATTGGGCCTACCTTGGGGTGGGGCAACAGTACCACTCCCAGGGTTTGCCGGCCATCGAAAAGGCTTTGGAGCACCGCGAGCGTGTGTTGGTCATCGGCCTGTACGTGGCGACCAGTGCCGCCGAGCTTCATCGCCGTGCTTTAAGGCTCGATACCGCGGGAACTCCCGCGGATCCACTGGCTGGTCGAGACGTCATCTTCTCCGAAGAGACCATCGTCGGCTACCCGGGCTGCGTTGACTGGGTGCTGGAAGTCGCCCGCGAGGCAGCGGCGGGTTTGGAGGCCTGTGGTCACCACTCGCACGCCCGAAGTGAGGGGGCCGCAAGTGCTGGGTTTGTCCAGAGTCTTGTTACGGTGCAAACCAGCAGATTCGGGGAGGAAAGTGGTCGTGACTGACGACCATCCACAGAGGCCCGCTCAGTCGCCCGAGGGGCCCAAGCGCTTGCAGGATTCTGGGGTATTTTCTCCCGGAAGCGTCCGCCAAGTGGGCCCACGCGTTATTCGTTCTGAGGAGTTACTGCAAGGGGAAAAAGAAGTACTCATCTTGCACGGAGACCAAATTTACCGGCTTTTACGGACCAAAAACGATAAATTGATTCTGCAAAAATAGTTCACCGGAGTGGTTTCGCGGCGGCCGATGGTCGCCCGAGCGATCCTGCCAGCTAGCCTCCTTTTGGCCGCATGCAGACACATGCAAATAAATGCGGCTCGGCCAGCCAGCCTTTTCTTGGTGTTTCGTTGTTCTCAGCAGAGGTTTCTTGCCCGCAAGTGCAGTTTTCACGAGGGCACTTCATCTTCGTAAGAAAGGAGGGTGCTGGCATGCATGCCAAGGTTCCTAAAGGCGGATTTACGCTGGTTGAGCTCTTAGTGGTGATCGCGATTATCGGCATCTTGGTAGCCCTTTTGCTACCGGCTGTTCAAGCTGCCCGCGAAGCAGCCCGTCGACTCAGTTGCACGAACAACCTTAAACAACTAGGGTTAGCACTCCACAACTACCACACTACTTATAACTGCTTTCCGGGTTTCGGTACCACCTCGACGACAAGCTTTTCCATTCAGGCAAGATTGCTCCCGTTTGTAGAGCAGAGAAACCTTCAAAATCTGATCGATTTCAGACAACCCCTTTATCTGGGGACTTCGCATGGCCAAACGCTTAATCCCGCCCAGCGTGCTGCCGCAAAAACCTCGGTAAGCTTGTTCCGCTGCCCCTCGGACTCGTGGGCCGATCTTTTCGAGGATATGCCGGGCGAGGTGATCGCGGGCGGCAATTACATGGTGTGCAGCGGTTCCGGAACCGGGACCAATTACGACCTCCGCTACCCGACCGACGGCCTTTTTTACTATGCTTCCGCGCGTGGATTCCGCGACCTCCTCGATGGCTCCAGCAACACGCTGGCGATGTCCGAAACGCTCCTGGGCTTCGGCCGCCGGGTGAGCGGCCCACTGCCTGGGCCTCAAGAGGCTAAAAGGCTGGTGGGGCTCATTTCCGGCGCGAGGCTGGTTTCGGGTGGTCCGGGCTTGCAAGGAATCGTCAACCCGGACCTGGCTTCCCTGGCGGCGTCGGCGAGCGTGTGGTACGGGAACCGAGGCTTTGGTTGGATTGTTGGTAAACCGATGGCTACCAGCTTTTGCGCGTACGAACCTCCAAACACAGCGGTGCCCGATATGCATGCTCACGGACTGGGGTTTTTCATGGCACGGAGTTGGCACCCCGGTGGGGTAAACGCACTATTGGCGGATGGGTCCGTCCGCTTTGTAGCCGAGACGATTGCGCCCACGGTATGGCGGGCCTTGGCCACTTGCGCCGGGGGCGAGACGATAGATAATTACTGACCTAAGCGGGCCTCGAACGGCATCATTCGCTTGCATGTGTGCCGGAAGCTGATATGCTGCTGGCTCAGGGGTGGAGATGCTAAGATGTGGCGACATTGCTGCTAGAGCCGGTGGTTTTTCTCCAACCGTTGAGCCCCTTATGTGCAGGGCTCAAGTTGCGTTAGGCGCACTGGATTATGTCAGGTGGAAAAAACCGCACGAGTGGGGCCACACCGGGACGTAGTGGGAGTCTTCAGCAAAGCCGTCATGGACCGGGTGTGGCCCTCTCGTGGGGCGGCTTCGCACGGGGGAATCAACCTTTCTGCGGGAAAGAGAGCCGTCTGCGAGTTTGGCACCCTCCTGCGGCAGGCAGAATTGAAGTAACTGCAAGATTGGTTACTTCCTTCGGCTGGAGGAATCAAGCAGAGAATGCAAGGATTAAAGGAATTTTGGAATCGTGCTTCATTTTGCTTATTGCTTGTAAAACTGGGTGCCTAGGTCGCAAACTGGTAGTAGGGCGATTCGCTAAGGGGGTTGCGAACCGCCATCGGAGAGCGTAAAATAAAAAATGATACTTAGTCTCATTAGCAGAAGCTTCCCCATTCGACAAGGAGCTTCCCTTGATCGGGGGTTGAGTGAGCATACAGCATCATTCCGGAAACTGGAGGCAATGCCTTAGCTTGAGAATTTCGGTTTCTATCAGGAACGATTTACCCCGAAAAGTCACGGGTTACACCCCTTCATGGTCGACCATGGGCTCATATTAATCGAGCAAGTTTCGCCGGGTCAAACCGCCGAAGTCCAAGAACTAGTTGGCGATCCGGACTCCGTACGCCGGCTTGCCGAGTTTGGCTTCCGCCGCGGCGCAGTCGTCGAAATGGTGCGTCCAGGTCGGCCCTGCATCGTGCGTTTGAACCATGCCACAGTTTGTGTCCGTGGAACCCGAAAGGCACAAATCTGGGTAAAACCTCTTGGGCCGACTCAGCCCGAAGCAAGCTCCGGCTCTGGGGGCGAAGCGGCGGCTTTCGGCCGGGGACAAAGGCGAAAACGCTTCCGTCTTGGATGGGGAAAATGGTGGGCGTAAGTCCCCCGCTCAATCTGAAGGCCACCGGTGCCGTAGAGGCTTCGCGGCGGCGGTTTTGGAAGTCGATGGCGTTCTTAAAAATCATGCTGCCTCGAAAAAATGTCTTAATATTGAGATTTGGCCCCGCGGCTTTGTGGTCAGAAGAACGTTCGATGATCGGCCCGCTTGATGAGATTTAGGCGGAAAGGTTTTCTCTGCGGATAAACCGTCCTCCCACGAATTCCGGCCGCAATCGCGCCCGACACCGGCCGTTTTCCTTCCGGTTCAATCGCAGTTTGATCGCGGCAGTCTACCCGTGTGGTCCCGACAGGAACTTTGGAAGTCAAGTTGCCTTCGGTCGGAACAAGCATGTCTTGAGGGATCCGGCTTGCGATCGCCGAAATTGCGTTCTCACTTGCGGCGTTCAAAGGCTAGACCAGCAGGCTGGCTTACCACGCTGGAATTAAGAATCAGGAATAGTTCACCACCCTCCAATGACTTATCGGGCACTTGGGCAGCGCGGCCATATTGTTTCGTGGGAGCCGCTTTGACGGCGCGGAGCCGATTAATACTCCAAGGATCTTTTTTACCCTGCCGTAATGTCCGGATAAGGGAAAAATGGAGAAAGCGCGCTCCCCGGTTCCTGTGCAGGCTTTATTAGGGCGATTGAGCACGGCTATCGAAAAAACGGCTAGCCAAGAAGGCCGATTCCAAAAACAATTAGAAGCCTCGGCATCAAAAGGCAAGCGCGAAGCTTGAAGGTTGCTTTGCCCCGTCTTCAGCGGGTTGTGTCGAACGACGTTATTGTGGTTGTTATTGTGGTTTGCGTGAAAGAGGAACCTAAGCAGGCTACTTGAGCATGTCGTCGGGCAAGATTTCCGCTTCACATACAAAGCAGAAAGAGGAAACTAAGGGGGGTAGCTCCTCGGAACCAACGAGGATTGGCGTTGCCTTACTGGGAAATCCGAATACGGGAAAATCTACGGTCTTTACCGCCCTTGTTGGGGTGCATCAAAGGGTGGGGAATTACCCGGGGGTCACGGTAGAGGAAAAGCGGGGATATTTCCGCGATGGGACCCGGGGTTACGAGGTTGTCGATCTGCCGGGCCTCTACAGCTTGTCGCCCCGGTCGCCGGATGAAATGGTTGCCGTGGATGTGGTGCTAAGTCGTCGGCCGGAGCTACAGCCGGTCCGCGCCATTATCTGCCTTGTTGATGCGAGCAATCTTGAGCGACACCTTTTCCTGGTCAGCCAGGTGTTGGAGTTGGGCCTACCCACGGTCATCGCACTGAACATGTTCGATATAGCGCGGGCTCAAGGTCTAAGAATTGAGTCCGGCAAGCTCGCCGCTCGGCTCGGCGTGCCTGTGGTTCCCATGGAGGCGCACCGACGGCGCGGATTGGGGGAGTTAAAGCGGGCTCTTGCCGCGGTACTAAGCGAGGGGAATTCCCGTCCGGCATTTAGTCCATTACCGCTGCCCATTCAGCAGGAAGTGGATTGGTTAGAGAAACGCTACAAAGCCGCCGCCGAATCTTTGGCGGAGCTGCCGGCAAAACCGCGGGGCAAGTTCTCCTTCTATCCGCCGCTTGCTCGGTACTTGATTGAACGGCTTCTCGTAGATGCAGAGGGATATCTTGGACAGACGATCCTGCCGCAGTGCCCCGCAAGTTTCGTGGAAGACTTACGGCTTGCCCGGGAACGACTTGAGGGGCTGGGAATCGATCTTGCCTCGGCGGAAGTCAACAGCCGCTTTGCGTGGGTGCAGCAGGTCTTGGACGGCGTCTTGCATCGCCCGAAAGAACGAGTGATCACTTGGACGGATCGACTCGACGCCATTCTCACCCACCGCTTTTGGGGGCTGATCATTTTCTTACTAGTGATGGTCGTCCTTTTCCAAACCGTATTTCAAGGTGCACAGCCGTTTACCGATGCCATTCAGTGGCTGGTAGGGTGGTTAGCCCTGCAAGTGACCACGATCCTACCGCCCGGTGCCTTGCAAAGCCTGCTGGTTGACGGCGTGCTTAGCGGGGTTGGATCGGTGATTTCGTTCCTGCCCCAGATTTTGATCTTATTCTTTTTCATCGGCATTCTCGAGGATTGGGGTTACTTGGCACGGGCGGCGTATCTGATGGACCGATGGCTGTCCCGCATTGGGCTGAGCGGCAAATCCTTCATCCCGCTGCTGTGTTCTTTTTCCTGTGCGGTGCCGGGGATTATGGCGACCCGGGTCATCGAGCAACCAGGCGACCGATTGACGACGATTTTAGTGGCCCCGTTGATGACCTGCTCGGCACGACTGCCCGTTTATACCCTGTTGATTGCGGCGTTCATCCCCGCCGACAAAAGCTTTTTAGGCGGTTTTATTAATCTCCAAGGATTAGTCCTCCTGGGGCTGTATTTGCTGGGGATTACCGCGGCAGTTTGCGTCGCGATGGCGCTCAAAGGGACCGTTTTCGCCGGGCGAACCCCCCCCTTTTTGATGGAATTACCCCACTACAAATGGCCCTCGCCACAAACGGTCCTCCTCCGAATGGCAGAGCGGGGTTGGGTCTTTGTCAAAACTGCCGGGACCATCATTTTGGCGGTAGCTATTGTCGTTTGGGCCGCGCTGTATTATCCCCGAAATTCTGAGGCAGTGGAGAAGGATCCGGCGGTCATCAAACTGAAGACCGAGTTGGGGCAGATTTCTTCGGATGACCCCCGGTACGGGGAGCTTCAGGGCGAGTTGGAGAAGGCGATCGTTTCGGGCTATCAGCGGCAAAGTTTTCTTGGGCGTTTTGGACAACTCATTGAGCCGGTCTTTTGGCCCCTAGGTTGGGACTGGCGAATCGGCTGTGCGGTGATTGCGTCGTTCCCGGCCCGGGAAGTGGTCGTGGCAACGATGGGCGTGATTTTCCAACTGGGTGAGGTGGAAGAGCTGGAAAGTCTGGAAAGTGGTGAGCAACTGGATTATCTACGGGCAAAACTGGCGGAGGCCCGTTGGGAACAAACCGGCCAGCCTCTTTTCAATATCCCGGTGGCCCTTTCGATCATGGTGTTTTTCGCTTTCTGTGCGCAATGTGCGGCGACGCTGGCAGTTATTCGTCGCGAAACCAATAGTTGGAGATGGCCAGTTTTCACTTTTGTTTACATGACGACGCTCGCTTATGTGGCGGCAATGATCACTTATCAACTTGGGATAGTATTGCTTGGGGAAGGCTGATTCCGCCCAGTAGTGAGTTTTCGAGGTATGCTGCCCAGCTCAAAGTGTGCGAAATTTTGATAGATCCGGGGTGTCCGGGAATTCGACGCTTATTGAGGATCGAGCAGTTTTGGCGGTTCCTTGTTTGAGCACGGTGATCAGGGAGTAAGAAATTGTTGACGACGTTTCCGCTGCGATAAGCGGTACGTGTCGTTCCGAGTTCTTATAACATCAATCTTCACTAAACTTTAGATGAGACAAACTGTAAGTGCCGCACAGTTCTGCGGTTACCACACAAACATGAAGCTGTATCCGCTAGATGAGTAACTCAATCCGATTCCCGCACGCCTTCAGAGAGAGCAGAAGGATGGAGATTTGGAAGGATGGAGATTAGGAGGGCAGTGTACCTTTTTAGCTGCTGATCCTTCCAAGCTGTTCGCAAAAGGCTATCAGGTGGTTTCGATTTGCATCTCCTCGTTCCGTCTGGTAAAATGATAGTTGATGCAGATGTAATTGTTGAAAATATCTTGTTGAGCGTCGTCGAGGCTTTCCGCGTCGGCGGTGCAATCTTCGGTTACTCGACAAAATCGCGATGACTTTTATTAGGAATCTGATCTAGGAGGCCCGGCGATGTGGCAAGACGCGATTGCCCTTGCCGCGGCCGTAATGGCAGTGGCTTATCTAGTGCGCTTTATGTCTCGGCTTTTGGACGAGGAAAAAACGCACGGGTGCTTCTTGTGCTCGAACTGTCCGCCCGTTTGGCCGCGGATTGTGGAGCCAACTGTGGGGCCCCTGGGCCAGAGCCCCGAAAAGCGTAAGGGCGGTGCTGCCGGCCAGGGATCCCCCCGTCATGCCAATGGTTATTCGCGCAAAGGGAAACGTTGTTGCGGTTATCCGCCTGGGTGTTATGACCTGTGCCCCGAACGCCCGGACTCTTCCGCCGACTTGTAGAAGCGCTCTAGATTGATTCCCCCGCGAAGCTCTTCTTCGAGCAATTTCACACGGGTTTCAAGTCGCTGGATCTTTTGATTTAAGAGGAGGATCGTTTTCATCGGCGATTCCTCATGCCGGGGTCGCGGCACGGAAGGATAGCCCAGGTGCCGGGCCAAAGCGGAGAACAAATACAGCGGGTCTTTTCGACGGTTGGCCGCGGCAATTTTCCCCTCCTTTTCCCCGAAAAGGATCGGCTTACCCGGATCGCCGTAAAGCTGCCGGTAATACTCGCTGCGCGAAAAAATCAAATCAGCGATATCCACCAGTCCCACCTGCCGGCGGACGGTGTAAATCCATTCACGCCAGTTTTCGTCGAAAACCGGATCCCCGGCCATCGCCGTCAATCCTTGATCATAACCTAGCCGGCTGCGACACAAGGTTTCGAACTGGTAGAGGAACACCCCTTGTGGACTTGCGCCGTGGACCCGGTATTCTGCCTCCTTTTGCAGAATTTCCAAGGCGATGCGGAAATCGAAGCGTCCATCTTCCTTTTCCGCCTCTTGGATGACAAAACTTTGGAAAGGTGTAAAGTAGTGGCTTAGCCGGGCCATGGCTGTGGCAAAGCCGCCCGTTAGTCGCAATTCGGCAGCCATGAAGTCCAAAGCCATGGGCAGCTTCGTTGTGGAAAGAATTTCTTGCTTGATGGAGACGATCAACTCTTGAGTGGAAGCGGCTTGATCCAGCCGCTCGCGGAGCGTCCGGTAAAAGTAAGCTTGCTCAATATACTCCTCACGATCGAGTAATTGAGGCGGCCCTGAAAGCTGCCGCGAACTGAGGCTCCGAGCACGGGCGATCGTCATCGCATCATCAACCTATTAAACACTGTAAATTCCTAGCGGGGGGCTTCAAACAACAAGTGGAAACAGTCGGCGTTCTCTCGCTGCTATCCTACTTTTGTCTTTTTCGACCGACTGTCTTTTTCGACTATCCGCGCCGGTTTCCCGCTTTTTGATCATCTCGCATTTCCGGCGATCATTTCACACATCCCAGAGTATCTCGCACATCCCAGATCATCTCGGGTTTCCCAGATGATGTCGTGCTCCCCGGATCATTTCAGATTTCCCGCGTTTTTGTGCGACACGATCCGAGCTTACGGCGGGCAGATCAAGCATCGTCGCGGATGACAACTCAGTCGCACGTAACAACTTTATTTTATTGCAATTGGGGGGCATCCCTTTGCCCGGGGTGATCACACCCGCGGGACATAATCGACCACCTCCGGACGGAGGTATCCCTCTTCTGGGGGCGGTGACTCCAAAGGTATAACCGCAATGCGGATATGCAGGCATGCATTGCGGTGACTCCAGAGGCACAGCCGCAATGCGGATTTCCAAGGATGCATTCCTTTCCCCGGGGGCGATGTTCCGTCTTGAGCTCGGAAGTGTCCGGGGAGTACCACGCGCTGCATGCCTGGGGTAAGTCGACTGTTGGAAAAATTGTGAGGCCATCCGTCCTTTTCGTTATTTTACATCGAGCTTGATGACGCCGTCCCACCCTGGCGGAGCTGTGCGGTTATGCTGCGCGATAAAGACCGTCAGCAGATCGGCTCCCAAATCCTCCGGCGGCAATTGATGGAGCCACTGGTAGGCTTCCCGCCAGGATCCGGCGATAAAGGCCTCCAGAGCCCGCTCATAGATTTCAACATGTTTGTTGGTCAGAATTGGATCTTCCCCCTCGGGCAAAAGAAGCTCGCTGACCTCGATCGCCGAGACCATTCCGTAAGGTCGAACGCGAACCAGCCGGCGGATCCGCGCGACTTCCGGCAGCACTTGCCGGCGAATCTCCGCTGCCGTGGTTTCGTCCAGCAGGATTGGGACGCGAAGGATTTTCGTCATCCCTTCGAGTCGGCTGGCCAGGTTCACTACCGGGCCGAAAACGGTCACTTTCACCTGCTCTTCCGTGCCGATTTTGCCCGCGACCGCCGGGCCAGTCGCAATCCCAATTCCCACCCGAAAGCCCGCTAAGGGGTTACCGGGGTCTTGGGCAGCAGATTCGAAGTGGCGGCGGATGCTCAGGGCAGCCCGACAAACACGGATCGCCCGATCCTGCTGCACTACCGGCCAACCCCAGAATCCCATGGCGGCATCCCCCTGGAAATCCCCGATCACGCCCCCCTCCTTGAGGATCTGCCGTGTCATGACTCCCAGGGCCTGATTAACCCGGGCCAAAAGCCCCAACAAGTTCCCCTGACTTTGCTCCGTGTGGCGCGCAAAGCCCCGCAGATCGCAGAAAAGGACACTGACCTCCGTCTCCTTCGGGGCTAGGAGCCGCTCCCAATCCTCCGCTACCAAACTTTGCACCACAACCGGCGAGAGGAACTGCCGCAAGGCTGCCTGGCGGCGTGCTAATCTCCTAAGTTGCCGGAGTGAGGCGAGTGTGGCGGCAACAATCTCCGCAAATTTTAGATCCTCTCGCAGCAAGTGAACTAGGGTGGCCTCCTTGCCGAGTGGGTCCGATTCTTCCCAATGTCCCGCCACGTAAAGCGCCCAATCGTCGCCCGGTTGCCCGGGTACCGGGGCACAAAAGGCCCAGTGCACTCCGGGGGAGCTTGTGTAGTACGTGAGGGATTGAATTTCGCCGGTCTGGGACGCAGGATGGCCCGTGGAAATTTCCGCATGCCGTTTCGCAGGCTCGGAGGCCCAGGACTCCTCGGCAACGGCGGTCTGCCCTTTACCGCCTCGTACCATTCCCGGAGGCTGCCACACGTGAAGCACACTTTGCCGCCCGCTTAGGGCCTCCTCCACGAGTCGGTGACTTGGTGAAAAGACCCCTCGGCCAAGCGAGCGCATATCCCAGTAAAGAATCCGCAACGCTTGACCGGTTCGTGGGCCACCCGAAGGAGCAGCCCCGATCTCGGGGGTCGCTTCCCGAGCGATTACCGCAGCCGAACTGGCGCGGGGAATCCCCGCCAAAAGCATGCTCACAAGGGCGATGCACAACTCTTCATTATCCGTGGCCCGGGAAATAACCTCGGGCAATCGGCTCAAAACCTCGATTCTGCGGTCTGGATATCCAAAACGGGTCTCCCATAGTTGACCGGTAGAGAATACGTGCTGATGCAGCGGGGCGCCGGCGTCGTGAAAAACCGTCTGCGGCGGCTCCAGCAAGGTGAAGGTCGTTTGACCGATAACGAAGCGCTCCCCCACCTGAAGCCAGAAACGTCGAGCCTGCCGACCACGGAAAAAAATTGGATTTTTCGCCTCGGGAAGTACTTCCACCAGCAATTTGCCCGATTCGAACCGCAACACCGCATGCCGGCGAGAGATTTGGGGATCCCACGGGACACTCCACCCTTGGGAGGCTCTTCCTAAAACAACTTCGGCCCCTTCCGGCAGGCTTCGCCGCCACCGATGCTCCGGTTGTTCTCCCTGGGCTAAAAGGTCAGCCATTGGCTCGGTGCCCTGCGATTGTGCGGCAACCGCACTCAGTTACCCTGAAAAAAACCTGAGAGAATTTGTGTCGCGAGCTGTCAACATGAATGCGAGCGCTATGCCCACCTGAAGCATTGGAAAAGCTACAAAATCCTCTGAATATCTCGGTAAAGGTGCTGCGCGAAAGTGACCTCGCCTTCCTATACTCAGATTATCAGAAACTACTTCGGAATTGACCACCCGTAAAATGGGATTGGTCAATTCCCGAACGGGGCAAAGCCTGCTTGCGCGGAAAATCGTGCGGTTTGTGCTGTATTCGCGGATCGGGGTGCGAGTTCGCGGCCGACGGCGGGCTTGCCGCCGTAGGTTCCCGGCAGTATGTTTCAAAGGACAAGCCGGGCAGTCGGCGGAAAAAGGCCTCGAGCCCCTCCGGGCTTCGCGGGAGATGTGCCGGCGGATCGCACTGCGGCGTGTACTCCAGGTGCTGGGGTGGCCCTACGCCTCCGTGTGTGGTGCCGCCATGCTTGGTGACGACGGCATCCGCCCAGGAAGGCCCCGCGCCTTCGGAGTGTGGTGAGGAACTCCTCGACCCCGTCAAGTTAGGAGGCAAGGGCGGCGAGGATATAGGGCCGCGAGGATATCGGAGAAATCGGTGGGCAGAGGGTGAGCTGCGCTGACCGCCGTCGGGGAGCCTTCGCCAAGCGGTGAAGATAGAAGAAGACGCTTTACCGCGTGGCAAAGAGGCAAGCACAAGAGACCAGAAGTGTAGATTCGAGCAAGTCAATCGGCCGGAAGGAGTTTTGCTATGTATCATAGATGCCCTGGCTTGTTCAGCCATCATCGATACCGGATCAGTCGTCGGCAGGCCCTGCGCTGGGGGCTTGGCTGGGGGGCGGCCGCCTTAGGAGTGGGCTCTGCGGTCGCTTTTTCGGCTCAGCCAAAACTTGCGAGGAAGCAGCTTGGCCGAGCTGCAGCGGCTCCCACAAGCCCCGTGTGGATCGGCCGATGTTCGAGCTACGATCCCCAGGAGGTTTACCAAGCCCTTAAGAACGGTATTAGCAGCGTGGTCGACTTGACCAAATTGGTCGCGGGCAAGACCGTGACGGTCAAGCTGAACATGACGGGCCCGGCTCGCGATCTGTTGGGGCGCCCGGCTTCCGAGACCTATCATATTCATCCGACGTTTGCCGAGGCCCTCTGTGCCCTGCTGGATCAAGCGGGGGCCAAACGCATCGCATTAGTCGAAGCGTGGTACCACCGCGAGCCCGTCGAGGAAATTCTGACCAAAGCCGGTTGGAATCTGCGGCGACTGCAATCCGCCGCCGGTCATAAAGTCATCCTCGAGAACACGAAAAACTTAGGCTCTTGGAAGCGTTACGTGCGGCTGAACGTCCCGTGGGGCGGCTACCTGTATCCGGCTTTTGACGTGAATCCATGGTACGAGAAAACCGATATTTTTGTTTCACTTGCCAAACTCAAAGATCACGCCACCGCAGGCGTCACGATGAGCGTAAAGAACCTTTTCGGGATCCTTCCCACGTCGCTGTACGGGGATGATGCGCCGAATGAAGACTCGCTCCGTGCCCGGGTGGCCATCCTGCACATGGCCCGGCGGAAGGTCCCCGACGGTGTTCCCGCGGAAGTCGGGCCCGATATTCCCACCGATCCTTTGCTTCGGGTGCCGCGGGTAACCACGGACATTTTGGGAGCCAGGCCGGTGGACTTGGCCGTCGTCGATGGCGTCATTACGATCAAAAATGGCGAAGGCTTTTGGAATGAAGGGGTTGAACTCGTAGAGCCGAAGCTCGTGCTGGTGGGATGCAACGCCGTGTGTACCGACGCCATCTGCTCGGCGGTCATGGGCTACGATCCTTGCGCGGATCACGGCAAATTTCCGTTCCCCGGCGAAAACCATTTGCAATTGGCGGCGGACGCGGGAATCGGTACCCACGAAGTGGATCGCATCGAAGTGTTGGGCCTGAGCGTGCGGGAGGCTCTTTGCCCGTTCCGCACACCTCCAGCCTTAGTACCTGGTGGGACTGCGACTACGTGGCCGCCCAGGATCCCCGCAAATGTTTGGCTGGGTTGATTGGGGTTGAGCATTCCGTCTGAGTTGTGGGGAGATACCTGCCCCTTTCCCCCCGCCAAGTAGTCGGTCTTATTTGTCGTTTCTCGACGCGAACTTGCGGGAAGTGGGGAGAAAGCTTCGTGCCCGGCTTGGGGGCTGGCGATCAAGCTTGTTTTCAGGCACGATACGGCAGCATTGGGGCCGCGGCTGGGCAGGAGCTCTGACGTTTTTGAGAGAACGCAACTAAGCGAGTGGCTCAGTTCCGCGGAGGGATTTTTCGCAAAATTCCGCTTTCGGGGGAAACTGCCGTCAATTGTTCTTGGAAGATTGGGTAGTATAGGTTGATTGAAAGACTTGCACAAGATAGTATGGGTTAGTGGCGATCGGTCTTGGGGGTGCTCGGTTGGGGAGTTAGTCCCGGGGGCTTGGCGACGCTATAAGGAGGCCGGATGCCTGTCGAGGAGGCCAAATAAAGCGGTACCCGCTGACTATCAGTCGATACCGGCTCTCAATAAATACAAATCGACAAACTACAAAGTTAGATGCGAGGAATGGTGAAGAAGCATGGTAGGTGGTCTTCAATGTGGGCGAGATAATCCCGGAGCCAGACGCGATTTTCGGCACTCAAAGCGGGGCCGAGTTTGAGATCATTCGGAGCCTAACGAGCAGCTTCGTTAAGAAAAGTAAAGTTAGGTAATCAGCAAAGTAATATGCGAGACAAGCGGCGGGCAACGTCGCCATCGGCGTTCATGACAATACCTAATCTTCTGACATTGATTCGTCTAATGGCAACACCCGGCGTTGTTGCTTTGATTTATTGGACGAGTGAGCCTGCCGCTTGGGGTGCTTTTATCCTTTTTATCTTGGCCATGGTTACCGACGGTTTAGACGGCGTCTTGGCTCGGCGGCTAAACCAGGTCACCCCGCTGGGGACTTTCCTCGACCCAGTGGTCGATAAGGTCATATTGTTGAGTCTTTTTATTGTCTTAGCGGACTTGCGGATTATTCCCGTGTGGATGGCCCTTTTGATGTTGGCCCGGGAGCTTGTTGTAGATGGGGTACGCCAAGCCGGAGCCCTTCAACGGCAACTCGTCGGGGCGAACTTCATGGGTAAGACGAAGGCTTGGATGCAGAGTTTGTGTGTCGGTATAGCCCTTGCCATGCGATGCCTGAAGTTTTCCCCGGATATCGTGCAATTTTGGGTCACCTTGGTCACGGGCTTGACCCTGCTAGTGGCGTGGACATTTGCATTTGTTTTCTTGTACTGGAACCGCTCCATTCTTCTCGCGCGAGTAACCACTTTATAACCCATAACCAGGATCGGCCAGCGCCTTTATCGATTCTCCTCGCGCGGCTAGCCACTTCTGAGCCCGGTTAAAGCCGATCGTCCGAGAAATAAGCGAGTTTAGCCTGAGTGAATCGGCCATAGTTTCAGACGAATACTCGCTGGTGTCAGGTTTACGGATCGATTCCAGCACATTTAGAGCCCGTTACCGGCCGGGGAGTTCATTCATCGGGTCGTTGCATTCTGTATTCTTTTTCGCGGCTTTTCCGTTTTCTTTTCCCCTGTTGTCTTTTTCCATGCGTGCTCAATTGCGGAAAGGGGAAAGTCGACATCGGATTTCGCCTCAGCATGCTCCCCTACGCGGTTGGCTAAAGGATGCGCCAGGCAATCGCCGGGATGGGTTGCCCTAGCGTTCAGCAGTATCTACTTCGGGCATGGGGATTAGGAACCGATGCCGTGCGGACCTTTGATGGCCGCGAAGTCCCCGGCTTACCGGTGCTCGAAAAGTGGCGTTTCTCCCCGTGGGTCGGCCTGCGCTGCTGCGTCGGTTCAACGGCGAATCTTGCCTGCCCGACTGGTAAGTCTCAGGAAATTCTGTATCTTCTTACGTTATCTTCTTACGTTGCTAAATCTTCGTAAGTTGCATATCGGTTTACCACGAAGAAATTTTGGAACCAGGTCAGATCGAAGGAGCTTGTGACATGACCGCTTTTGCCGACATCCCGAAGATCCGCTACGAAGGTCCAGACTCGAAGAATCCTTTGGCGTTTCGTTTTTATAACGAGGACGAAATCGTTGAGGGAAAAACGATGAAAGAGCAGCTTCGCTTTAGTGTTGCCTTCTGGCACACGATGCGGGGAACCGGGTCGGACCCCTTTGGCTCGGCGACGATGCTTCGGCCCTGGGAAGGCCCTCAGGATACGGTGGAAAACGCCATTCGCCGGGTAAAGGTATTCTTCGAGTTTTGCGAAAAATTGGGGGCACCATTTTTTTGTTTCCACGATCGGGACGTTGCTCCCGAGGGAAGTAGCTTGGCGGAGACCAACCGCAACCTTGACGAGGTGGTGAAGGTGATTAAGGAGGAAATGGCGCGGACCGGGGTAAAACTCCTTTGGGGCACGGCCAATCTTTTCAGCAACCCGCGTTATGTCCACGGGGCGGCAACCAGTTGCAATGCGGAGGTTTTCGCCTACGCTGCCGCCCAAGTGAAGAAGGCGTTGGAGATTACCAAGGAGCTGGACGGTGCCGGCTACGTGTTTTGGGGAGGCCGCGAGGGTTATACCACCCTTTGGAACACCGACATGAAACGGGAGTTGGACCATCTGGCTCGATTCCTTCACATGGCCGCAGATTACGCGAAGGAAATCGGTTTTAAAGGTCAGTTTTATATCGAGCCGAAACCCAAGGAGCCCACGAAGCATCAATACGATTTCGACGCCGCGGCCTGCATCAATTTCCTACGTGCTTATGGACTCACGCAGTACTTCAAGTTAAATATCGAGACCAATCACGCCACCTTGGCCGGTCACAACGTGGAACACGAATTGGAATACGCCGGCATGCAGGGATTCTTAGGCTCGGTGGATGCCAATACCGGCGACTTGCTGCTGGGCTGGGATACCGATCAGTTTCCCACCGATATCTACCTTACCACCAAGATCATGTTGGCTTTCCTCAAATACGGCGGCTTGGCACCCGGTGGGGTGAATTTCGACGCTAAGGTTCGCCGGGAAAGCTTCGAACCCATCGATCTCTTTTACGCCCACATTGGCGGAATGGATACCTTCGCGAAGGGGCTAAAAATTGCCGCGGCAATCCGGGCTGACGGTGAACTGGAGCGAATGCTGAAGGAACGATACAGCTCGTGGGATAGCGGCTTGGGTGCTGAGATCGAAGCAGGCAAGCACAACTTCAAGACCTTGGAACAGTACATGCTGGCCAAAGGCGATGCGGGGCCGAATCGCAGCGGCCGCCAAGAGCTGATCGAAAATATTGTCAACCGGTACGTGTTGTGCCATTGACTTGTGCCATTGACAATCTGCCATTGACAAATAGTCACTTCGCCTCTGAGCAAAGGTGCCTTGCATCATCAACAAAACGCATGCAGGGGCCCTAAGAAAACCGAAGCGCTGCCTCCGACGAAAGCGCACACCGCGTGGTACGAAAGGTTACCGGCGGGATTATTCGCCGCAAAGCCGGCTGCGCTTTCGATGCCTTAGGCTGGGATACATTAGGGGCCTCTGGGTTCAGCCGGAGAATCGACGAGGATGCGAGCTCACAGAGGCCCTTCGAGACGCTGAGGCCCCGTTCGGTACTGCTTCGACGGGAGGTGCGCTTGCATGCGTGATGTGAGGGGAGATTTTGCGCTAAGTTTGAAGGAAGGTGCTAATTCTCCGGTCTTTTGACCCACCTTTTATTCTGTGTTGAAAGGTACCCCCCTCATGTCCTGACTGGAAAGGTTTGGATCTAATTGGATTTAGCCGAATAACGAAGGGCCGATCTAGCCGGCGGTAGATGAGATGTCGCGATTGATGCTTGATTTAGGGGTGAAAACAGACCCCATCGAGTACCGGTACTCGTTCGAGTGGCTTTTCCGGCTGCTTGCGGATGAACAAGTCCGTTGGGTTCAATTGGGCACCTTCTTTGAACTGTATCAATTGCCGGATGAGTTTTTCCAGGCTGTAGCCGACGAAGCACGCCGGTTCGGGGTGGAGATCCGCAGCGTTTTTACCGCTCATCGTGAGCTTGGTGGTTTTTTTCTGCCGGGCGGTCATTTCGAAGTGGTTGCACGTCGGAATTTCGAGCGGCTCATTCGCATTGGGGGGCTTCTGGGGGCGCGGTGCGTGGGATCGAACCCGGGAGCCGTTTGGCGCGACCAATTCGGCTGCAAGCCCGAGGCCATACGCCGCTACCTGGCCCACATGAAGGAGCTCATGCACCTGGCGCGGGAAGAGGGCCTCCAGTGGCTGACCATCGAGCCGATGTCGTGCTTGGCAGAACCGCCCACTTTGCCGGAGGAAATACTCAGCTTTGCTTCGGAGTTAAATAGTTATCATCGCCAAAACTGCGAGCTTACTGTTCCGGTGGGCTTTTGTGCGGATGTGGCTCATGGATATGTGGATGGTTCGGGTCGGGTGGTCAATAATCATCTCGAATTGCTTCGGGTTTGTTGCCCGTATCTAGTTGAGCTGCACCTGAAAAATACCGACGCACTCTATCAGGCAACCTTCGGATTCGACGAGGTAAGCCGCCGCCGGGGAATCGTCGACATTGCTGAGGTTCGGCACTTGTTAGGGGAAGCTGCCCCGGAACTCCCCGTGTGCGAACTGGTCGGATATTTGGAAATTCCTGGGCCGAAATTAGGGCGCGATTACTCAGACCATTTGCTCGAAAGCCAATTGCGCGAATCGCTCCGGTATTTGCAGCAAGCGTGGGTCGGGGAACTCAGCGACCGAGAAAGGGGGGCTCGGTCTGGTGAAAAGGAAGCGGACCGAGCCTCGCAGAGCTCTTGGGACAGAGCAACGCCGACGGCAGCCGACGACAAAAATCAGGCATCGGCCTTCGTTTCGGGAGTTCGGGCCCTTACCGTTCAAGCCGGGAGGACTTCGGAGGAAAAGGGCGCGGTGCCACCGCCGGATGAGGGGGCCGAAACTCCGGGGAGACATTTCCGCAAACGATACCTGAGCCGAAGCAAGCCGGTTTGGGTCGCGCCGTCGCTTATGTGTGCCGATTTGTGTCGGTTAGGAGAAGTCATTCGGGAACTTGAAGCCGCCGGAGCGGACATGCTCCATATCGATGTGGCGGATGGGCATTTTGTTCCCAATTTGCTCTTGGGTCCGGATGTGGTCTCCCAAATCCGCCCGAAGACCGAACTTCCCATCGATGTGCATCTTATGGTGGAGGCGCCGGAGTTGTTCGTGGAGCGGTTCGCGCTAGCGGGAGCCAATGCCCTTGCGGTTCACGCAGAGAGTTGCCGGCATCTGGACCGCGTCCTTAGTGAAATTCGGCGGCTAGGCTTGGCCGCCGGGATAGCCTTGAATCCCGCCACACCGCTTGGCGTGCTGGAATACGTGCTAGAACGGCTTGATTATGTGCTGCTTTTGGCAGTCAATCCGGGCTTCGCAGGACAGCCTTTGGCCGCGGCAGCCTTACGAAAAATCGCTGATTGTCGGCGGTTTCTTGCGGAACGTGGGGTGGATTTACCGGTAATGGTGGATGGGAATGTAAGCTTCGACAATATCCCCCGCATGGTGGCGGCCGGTGCGGACATCTTGGTTGCGGGAACAAGCAGTTGGTTTTTTAAAGAAGGGACTCTGGAGGCGAACGTCGGCCGTACGGCTGCTGCCATCGAAGCCGGCTTGCCCCGATCGGAATTCTCGCACCTCCGCGCGGGGGAAATCGCCGAACAAAGTGGGGGTGGGTGCGGCTCCTCACCCGGATTTAACCGGGGCGAATCCGCTCGGCAGCATACCGACACCGGTGGGGCCGGTAGTCGCTTGTGATCCCGGCGGGAAGTCGGCTTCTTTTCGCGGCCTTCGAGGCGCCGAATATGATACTATTTTGTACCGGCCATGATCCTAGTTTCGCGCCAGTCATGATCCTATTTTTGCCGATCATGATTCCGCTTTGTGCCAGTTATCATTCAATTTTGTGCCAGTTATGCGTCTGCTTTGTGCCGGGACCCTGGCAAGCTTCAATCGGTAAGCGCTAGGCATGGATGGGAGACGTCTTTCCTAAGAAGATGTACTACGGGAGCCCCTGGGCAAAACCTCGTCGCGCTTGGAGAAAGTGCTAGTGCGGCAGCGGCTGCCGGGAGGCATTGGATGAGAGCCCTGCGCGCAAGCAGGATCGGTAAAAAGGCACACGGTAGATTTGCTCTGTGGAGTTGCTGGATCGAGCGCGCATGATCGTTTGAAAATCTACGGGTTGAAATTCTCTCAAAAAGACTGAATTGCCGAAGATGAAAGCGTTATTACTTGAGCAGATCGGACATTTAAGGATTGCCGAGCTCAGTCGCCCCACACCGGCTTCGGGGGAGGTCCTGGTACGCGTGGGTTTTTGCGGGGTATGTGGCTCGGATATTCCCCGGGTGTTTGTGAAAGGCACCTACCGGTTTCCGCTAGTTTGCGGACACGAAATCGCCGGAACGGTTGAAGAGTGTGGGCCGGATGTCGAGGGGGTGCAGCCGGGGGATCGGGTGGCGGTCTTTCCCCTGATTTGGTGCGGGAAATGCCGGGCATGCGAGCGCGGCCAATATGTCCAATGTCGGGATTACGATTATTTGGGCTCGCGGACCGATGGGGGATTCGCTCAGTTTGTGCGGGCACCGGCTCGAAACCTGCTGAAGATTCCGGCAGATGTCTCTCTTGAGGCGGGGGCGATGACCGAACCGGCTGCCGTGGCCCTCCATGCCCTACGCCGCGCCGGCGGATGCTTTGCGGGGGAAAGCGTTGCGGTTTTCGGCCTGGGTCCGATCGGACTGCTGGTGGCGCAATGGGCGCGGGCATTGGGGGCCGAGCGACTGATCCTTTTCGATATCGTTCCGCAGAAACTTGCCATGGCCGCATCGCTTGGTTTTACTAACGTTTATGACGCACGGCAAGAATCGCCCGAGCAAGCGGTGGCCCGATTGACGGATGGTGTCGGCGCGGATGTTTGCATCGAGGCAGCCGGAGTGCCGGCAACCACCGTGCAGGCACTTCAGGCGGCGGGTCAATCCGGCCGTGTCGTGCTGTTAGGAAATCCGGCGGCTGACGTCACTTTGTCCGCCTCGTTAATTTCGCAGGTGATGCGGCGGGAATTGACCGTGCTCGGCACGTGGAACTCCGACTTCAGTGTCACCGGCAATAAGGACGATTGGCACACGAGCTTACAAGCCATGGCCCGGGGAACCATTCAGGTGGAACCTTTGATCAGCCACCGCGTGGGCCTAGAGGAAGCGATTGAGACACTCCGTCAAATGCACCAGCAAAGCGGTTTATTCTCTAAGGTGCTGGTTTGCCCTCATGCTCGATCTCATTGACCGGCTTTTGGGATACCTGCGGTAGTTTGCTGGGATACTTGCGGTATTCTTCAGGATATTTTGCGAATATCTTTTGCGCACATCTGCGGAGTATTTCGCAAGAATAGTTTGCGAATATTTTGTCTGAAACTGTATACGGCATCACGTGGAGCGAGGGAGAACGCGCGGAAAATAGCCTGCTCGATGACCGCCGAATGCAAGGAACAGAGACATTTCTTAAATACAGTTAACTGATTGGCCCAAAAACGGGTCAAGTTACAAATCCTGCCTTTCGGTTTACAGTTTGAAATTTCGCGGGTGTTTCTCGTAAAGCAGGGGAGCTTTCGTGGGGTCAAACCGCAGCTAAGGGAGCCTATCGGTAACCCACTCAAACCAAGAAGGGAGGGCGTGAACCATGGCCATGCAAATGGGACGTCGTGAGTTTTTGCAGCTTTCGACGGGCGGAATGGCGGCATTGGGTTTGGGCTGCTGGTGCGCGCATGCCGGTGGGGCGCCCCTTATCAGCCCGGGCTGCCGCGGCACGAAAGTGCGTGTGGCCAAGCTGTACCTTGGCCGACCCAAAGCCGCTTGGCCCACCCCGCTATTGGATCTGAACGAAGAGATAGCCCGGTATGAGCAGTACTTCGAGCAGGCTCGGGCTGAATTCGCCGATGTGGAATTCTTGGCCAATCGCTTATTGACGGAGCCTGGCCAAGTGAGCGAGGTAGCCGAGGCTTTGCAGCAAGCCGATGGGATTTTGGCCATTCATCTTTCGATGGGAATTCCCCCGATTTTGCGCGAGGTGCTTAAGGCCGAGAAGCCGACCGTGCTCTTCGCGCAGCCTTACTCGGGACATGAATGGACCGGTTATGGTGCCCTGCGTCGGGAAGTGCCCGTTTTCGAGGCCATCCTTTCTGGCGATCTGAACGATCTGGCGGTTGCCGTCCGCCCCATTCGTGCTATGCATCACCTTCGTGAGGCGATCATTCTGAATGTCACTACGCGTGATTTTTCGGCTTTGGCCGAGCGATTCAAGAACAAGTTCGGGACCACAATCCTGCCCGTAAGTCGGGAGCGGGTCCTCCAGGCTTATGAAACCATCCCCGACGAGCTGGCTCGTAGCGAGGCCAAGCAATGGATCGAAGGGGCAGAGAAGGTGGTCGAACCCGATGAAGATGAGATTTTCCGTTCCTGCAAACTGGCTTTGGCCTTGGAGAAAATTGCCGACGAGGAAAACGCCGTCATGGTGACCGTGGATTGCTACGGCAGCATGTGGCGGCAACTGCCGGCTTACCCGTGCATCAGCCATGCCCGCATGAACAACATGGGGATGGGCGGCATGTGCGAATCGGACCTCCGCTCCGCCATGACACAGCTTGTCTTTCAGGGTTTGGTAGGAAGGCCCGGTTTTTGCAACGATCCGACGATGGATGTTTCCCGCGGAGCCATCGTCTTGGCCCACTGCATGGGTACGCCGAAGATGGATGGCCCGGCAGGCAAAGCTGCCCCGTATCGGCTTCGTTCGATCATGGAGCGGCAGGAAGGGGCGGTGTGCCAGGTCTTCATGGAAGTGGGTCGGAAGACCACCACGGCGATCCTCGCTACCGAAGAATTGATTCACTATTTCACGGGGGACATCATCGAGGCTCCGGATCTGCCCCGCGGTTGCCGCACCAAGATTACCGTAAAGGTCGACGGCGATGCCGAGAAGCTTTGGCAGAATTGGGCGCATGGTCTGCACCGCGTGACCTGCTACGGAGATTTGACCAAGGACTTGGAGCGCTTCTGCCGCTTTGCCAAGGTCGAGCTGGTCAATGAGGCGGCTTAGGGCCGGGCTCGGTTTGCCGGCAAGTTTCCGGCCGACAACGATCGGCGGTTGCGGTAGAGCTTATTCCAATGCCGGCACATGAGTCAGCGTTATCCCGGGGATGCCAAATGCCCCGAGGTTGGTCGCCGGACGTTGAAACGTGGGGGATTGCCGCCGGCAAAATTCTGCGGATTGCTGCCGCAGCAAATAATTGCAGATTGCTGCGGAGCGTCCACTTGGCTTTGGTTTTCTTTGGGAATGCGATGGTCTTCTTTTGGAATGCAGTGGGTGAAATATGCCCACGAGAGGGGATGCCCCGGGCTTTCTGGGCATTCCGGTCATTTTCTTGGGGTTTATCCATGAAGTGGCATGACGGTTCTATACCATTTTTAACAAGTCGCATGAACGTTCTATAACATCGTTAACGTGGTATGGGAACATTGTCTCCACATTCGGGTGGATCACTTCGGGTTAATCGGGGTGCGGTCGAAATGGGGTTGCGCAGCTAATCGCGGTCGTTTTGAATGTCCAAGCATTACCGTCTAAAATAGCAATTTTAAATGGCAAGTTGATTCGTGCGATTAGACTCATATGAAGAATCATATGAGAATCATATTGGAGTGCGTCGGATTATCTACGGAGTTTCTCGCATCAAACGGATTGCTGCGGATCACTAATGAATGAACTTCGTAGGCAGGCCCCGGATGGCATAGGAAAGTGAATCCGCCGTGCTTATCTGCGAGGAATAAGAGTCTTGGTTTTGGCAAGCGAGGGAAGAATGGTCCAACGGTATCGTGCTTGGTACGGCTTCGCTTTAGCGTTAGCCATTTCGATCGCCGCGTGGGACACGGCGAGCCTGTGGGCATTAGGGGGACAGTCTTTCGCGAGTAGTGGAGAAACGCAAATACCGGGTTTAAGTAACGAGATTCCTGTTTTCAACGGTGATTTTGAAGCTGAAAGCCCGAGCAAGCCCCCGCCCGGTTGGAGTATTTGGGGCCCCCCCAGCACGAAGAATCCGGAGCATTTTGTCCGGGATTTAGAGAACCCCCACACGGGCCGAGCGTGCCTGCGGATCTTCCATCCGGCAGGTTCAAACGACTATGTGGTGACCGATCCCACTCACGCCATCCGCCCGCAGCCGCGTCGGAAGTACCAGATCAGCTTCTGGGTCCGGGCCGATCAATCGCGGCAAGCGGTCTTCGCCATTCATGCTTATCGGAGCGTTCGGCCCTTGAAAGATGCTCCATCACCAGGGCGCTTTATCCTGGAAGTTCAGCCGACGTGGAAACCTTTCAGTTTCGAATTTGAAGAAGGGTTGGACTTTTTTGCCGACGAATCGCCGTATTGGCTGCTGGGTTTCGAGGCGGTCCGAGATCGCCGTCAACAAGGCACACTTTGGGTGGATGATATTCGGGTCACGTCTTACCCGAGCACTACTCCCCCGCTACTGCGGTTAAGCGAGGTCGATTACAAACCGCTCAATCACCGGTTGACGCCGGGTCATTCGCTGGATTTGACGATTGATTTCGCTCGCCGCTGGGGCAAAGCGAACCGGCAGATTTCGGGAATCTCCTTTCACCGGGTGGCGGGGTGGACGGGCCAGCCTTTCGATCGTCAAGGCCGATTCACCTTGCCGGAATCGCTGCATAGGGCGATCCGCGAGTTGCGGCTACCGATGACCCGTTTCTACGCCGTAGGGGCGGAGCCATTTTCCGTCGGAGAGTCGCTGGACAAAATCGCCTGGCTCTGCGAGGGGCTTGGCATTCCGCGGGAATGGACTGTCATCGAACTGGAGGAGCAATCCGCCGACAGCAAACTTCCGCCGGAGGACTGGGCCCGTGCCGTGCGGCATTCGCTGGAAAAGGGATATGGGTTCCGCTTCTGGGAGATTGCCAACGAGCCTTACATGGGGAAGGCCTTTCCCACACCGACCGATTATGTGGAGCATTTTCAACGGGTAAGCCAAGCCATTCGCGAAGTAGCCCCCGAACACCAAGTGGGAATTGCCATCCACCCGCAAAATGTCCGTTGGGGGAATCTCGTCCTGAAATTAGCCGCCGGTCGATACGATTTTGTGGTCGGTCACTACTACGCGGACGCTTGGATTTTCCGTCAGCCCTTCGAGGAGGTGGTGATTACCGAGAACATGCGCGTGCTGGATCACATCTTGCGGCTCAATGCGGTGATCCGGGCCTACAATCCTGGCCGCGAGGTCTACCAGCTCGATACCGAGTGGGGGCTTCATGCCTCCGGCCCCAATGGGGAGCGGGCCGACTACGTCAATCGTAATGCAAATGTTTGGGGCCTTTTACACCGGGCGATCCGGATGATTTACTATGCGCGGGAAGGAATGCTCCACGGGGCCAGTAGTTGGCAGATGCTCTCGCGGGTGAGTGGGCAAGGTTTTGCCATCCTCTTTTCCGATGCCCCGGAAAGCCGAAGCATGCTGTATTGGCTGTACTGGCACTTCAATCGCCACCTGGGCACGGAGTTAGTGAGCTTCGAGGGAATGGCACCTTTCCACACCCCGGCATCCAGCGAGGACCGCGCTTTAGCCGGCCCGCTGACCCCGGTGCTGGTGACCGCCGACGGAAGCCAGCTTTTCGCGGTGATTGCTAATGGATCGTGGCAGCAGAGCGTGCCGATGCGCATCCGGTTTCGCGACTTTCGGCCGGGTTCGGTCCGCGGGGTCATCCTCAGCGACGATCAGCTCGATGGCGAGCCCAAACTGGACCGGCAGCAGCCGTTTGTCCGAGTATTTTCCCCCGAGATAACCGGCGGCGAACTCCGAGGCAAAATCCCACCCCATTGTGTGATCTTTCTGACAATCAACCCCGCTCCTACCGGTTGAGAGAAAGATTAGCGGAGCCTTCGGCTTGCCTCAGAAAAACATTCGGCTTGCCTCAGAAAAAGGAAAGGAAGGGCAAAAACTAAGCGCGTAGATGGATTTGCTGCCGCGAATAAATCTACCAAGAAAGATGGGGCCACAAATTGAGCGTATAAGGGATGTGGGATACGGGAAAAGCCGATGATTTTTTAGGCTTCCGCCGTGCCTTCTCCCCGTGCTTCGCCTTTGAAAGGAGTGGCTTTCCCCGCGAGTTTTCCGCGGCTTTCTCCGTGCGTTTTAGTGCCGGTCACTTTTCGCCTAAGGCCTGACGGCATGTTCGAACCAAGCCTGCGAGAGTTAAGGCTGAGACCTTCGCCGCTTGGGGTGTTTAGCCGATGCCTTTTTTGCCGAGGAGCGAGTTTTCCGGCGCCGGGCGGCCTTGCTGCGGGCTAATTGAGCGGCCCTCCGCGAGATACCGCAAATCGCCTCTTGGTAGCCGGGGTGATCGGTTTTGCCCGCCGCCTCGTATAAAAAGCGACTTGGAATCGTTTCGACTAATTTGCCGCGCTTGTGCCGCGCGACGGCAAAGCTCAGAATCAGTTGCTCCTGGGCCCGAGTCATCCCGACGTAACATAGGCGACGCTCTTCCTCGATGGCTTGATCGGTTTGCAGTTCTAAGGCTTTTCGGTGGGGCAAAAGTCCCTCTTCGAGCCCTACGAGGTAGACGATCGGAAATTCGAGCCCCTTGGCGGCATGCAGGGTCATCAGTACCACCGCCTCTTGATCCAGTCGGCTTTGCGGATCGCTATCGTCATCGTAACTGGTAAGGGTCAATTCCTGAAGAAACCCGGCGGGAGTTGCCTCGGGAATATTCCGGCAATAACTCCCGGCCGATTCAACAAACTCCTGAACGGTTTGCCAGCGTCGCTCTCGTTCCTCGGCCGAGGTGTAACACCGTTCCACTTCGCGGCGGTATTGGATCTCGTCAACGAGTCTGCGAAGCAGATCGTCCAACCGCCGACGCGGCAAATCGTGCTGAAAACCGAGGATAAGCTGCCGAAACTGAGTTAAAGCCTCCAAAGCCCCTTGCCCGAAAAGCTTTTCCGCGGCTCCGTCTTCGAGCACCTCCCACACGGGGCATAGCCGCTGCACGGCCTGGTGAAGCAGGCGTTCGACCGTCTGTGGCCCGATCCCCCGCGGCGGGGTATTGAGGATCCGAAGGAGCGCTACGTCGTTCCGAGGGTTAAGGATTACCTTCAGATACGCCGCAAGATCGCGAATCTCCTTTCGGTCATAAAACGATTGGCCTCCCACCAGCCAGTACGGAAGTTTTTGCCGCCGCAAGTGCAGCTCGAAGGGCCGCATCTGATCGTTCGTGCGGACGAGTATCGCCACATCGCGGGGGCGAATCTTCTGCTGCCGCACCCGAGCGGCTATTTCTTTCACTACGAGCTCGGCCTCATGATCCTCATCGTGGGCTTGGAGGATCCGCGGGCTTACGCCGCCGTCGTGGCCGCGCAACTGCTTTGGATAACGGTGCCGATTCGTGGCCACCAGCCGATTGGCCCAATCCAGAATTGGCTGCCGCGAGCGATAGTTGTTTTCCAGCCGCACGATTTTGGCATCGGGCCAATCCCGGTGGAAACGCAGGATATGTTCCGGCTCTGCCCCTCGCCAACTGTAAATCGATTGGTCATCGTCCCCGACCACGCAGAGATTGCGGTGCTTTTCCGCCAGCATACGAGCGATTGTGTATTGACTGCGATTGGTGTCTTGATATTCGTCGATGAGAAGATGTTCAAACCGCGCAGCCTCTTCCTCCCGAAGCTCCGAGTGCAGACTGAAAAGTTTTTCCACTAGGAACAATAAATCGTCGAAATCCACGGCACCCCGAAGCCGCAAAAGCTGCTGATATCGGCGATAAGCGGCGGCGGCAAGAGACTCTTTATCCGTCTGGGCAGAATCGGCGGTTGCCTGCGGGTCCATGCCGCGGCTTTTCCAGCGGCTCACCCAACCGATCAATTCTTCTGGGCGGAGGGCCGCCTCTGTGGCTTTGACCTCGCGTAGCGCGGCCCGTGCTACCTCCAATTGATCGGCACGGTCATAGATCGAAAACTGAGGGGGATACCCCAGTCGCGCACTATGACGCCGGAGGACCCGAAGCCCATAGGCGTGGAAGGTAGAGACCTCAGGCCGTGGACAACGTCGGTGGGCAGACCCCAGAAGCTCGGCGACCCGTTTGGCCATCTCCGCTGCGGCTTTATTGGTGAAAGTGACGGCCAAAATCCTTTCGGGGCTCACCCCGGCTGAGATCAAGCGGGCAATTCGGTAAGTGATCACCCGGGTTTTTCCGGTCCCTGCTCCGGCCAGAACAAGAATGGGTTTCGAAAGCGTTTCCACTACTTCCCGTTGTGCCGGGTTCAACTGATCCTGCCAGCGCCGCATCCCTGTAGTCCAACATCCTTGCCAAATCAATTCCTGCGGATCAATTTGGGTGGAGTTTGCCGGTGCCAAATACCTCTAACAAGTGGGTTTCCAAAGCCCTGGGCCACCCCGGCAGAAACCCCGGACCTTTCGCGGGGTTTAGTAATATACCGGCCGAAGGGGGAGATGTGGCAGAGCATAAAAAATTTGGTTGAAATTTTAGGCCCCCCGGGCGGAGACTAGTCCGACAGGCGTGTAGAAGGTAAACTATTAGGGTGTAAATCAAGGAGCTAGAGATTGCCGGTACATATCCCCCAGTAGTTAGCCTTCATTTCGGTAGTGAGCCGTCGGTGGGTAGTTCATTGATTGTTGGCGAGTCTACCGCTCGGAGATATGCCCTGAGCGACCCGGATGTCCGGTTGATGCTCGAGGTGCGCGACGGCAGTGCCAGCGCATTTGAGGAGCTGGTTATTCGCTATCAAAACCGGCTGATTAACGTTTTGGAACACCTCGTGGGTGGTCGGGATCAAGCGGAGGACTTGGCTCAGGAGGTATTCCTGCGAGTATTCCGGGCCCGAAAAACGTATCAACCGGGGGCCAAATTCTCCACGTGGTTGTTCCGGATCGCCAATCACGTGGCATCGAATGCTTTGCGGAGCCGTTCCCGCCGCCGTGAGGTAAGTCTGGAATCCAGACACCGTCGATTGGCCGACTCCACTCAGATCCAACATGCCGTGCAGGCCAGCAGCGGACAAATCCCCACCCGTCAATTGGACAAGGCCGAAGTTCGGGAAGTGGTCCGGGCAGCGCTCGATGTGCTCAACGAACGACAGCGACTCGCAGTCCTCTTGAGTAAGTTCGAAGATATGAGTTATGCGGAAATTGCGGAGGTGATGGAGCTTTCGGTACCGGCAGTCAAATCTCTGCTGAGCCGGGCTCGGGTGACCCTCCGCGAAGTTCTAGAGCCTTACTTGGAATCGGGTGAACCGCCTCTGTCTGGTCCACCGGAGGAACAACAACCGGAAGATTAAAAGGAAGATCAAAAGCTTGAGAGTGAGAGGTCTACAGATTGTCTGAGTCCACTGTGTGCCTACGCGATGAAAAGCAGCAATCATCCCGAATCAATTTAACTCGGTTTGGGCAGAGTTTCGAGCACGCATATAACGGATTTATTGAAAACGGATATGAAAATTTATTGAAAACCGATATGAAAAGTCGGGTTCAGACTTGATGCTGGTATCTGCGTCGACTGCTGCACTTGCAAGGGGTTCAAGAACTGAAAACTCGAATCGGCATCAAAAACCGACGATTTCCCAGCATTATGAATTGCAGGCGCAGTGAAGGTCGAAAATAGCATTGGAAAACTGAAGATCGTTCGTGTTACCAGCCGGAGGGAGGATTGGATCTTCGAACGAAGGATCGGATGTAAGACCCCGAGAACGGAAGAGGGGAGGGCTTCTTGGGAAGCAGATTCCCAGTTCCGCGGCCTTAGGGTGGGATTGGTCGATAGATGGCTGACCGCTTAAGTGTGCCTAATCCAGAGAGCGAAGCCGAAGGGCTAGAGACCCGGCTGGTCGCCTATCTTGATGGCGAGCTGGATCCGGAAACAAGCCGGGAAGTAGACACAGTCTTGGCGACGGATCCGGAAGCCCGTCAGCTCCTCCATCAACTGGAGCAATCCTGGAGTATGCTCGACCTTTTGGAAAAGGGGGAGGTCGAGCAAGACTTTACCCGCACCACAATCGAGATGGTCGCTTTGGCCGCGGAGGAGGAGCTGAAAGAGGAGAGACGCCTGCTTTCTTGGCGGCGGGTAGCGCAGTGGGCCTTGGCTGCGGCTTTCGTCTGCGGTATGGGGTTGATCGGCTTTCTGACGGTCGCTTGGACGCGGTCCGATCCGGAGCAAATTATCGTCGAAGATCTCCCAGTCCTCCAGAATCTAGGACCATACGAGCAGGTAGGAAATATTCGGTTCCTTGAACTTTTGGATGAAGCCAAGGTCTTCGACGAAAATGAACCTTCGGCTCCGTAATTGGATATTCCCCGTAGCGGCGCTGGTTGCCTGGACCATCGTAATTGGGCTGGGAGCGATTGCCGCTTTCAGTCTGCCGACGAGTGCGGAGCGGCAGGCGGAGCGGGAGAAACTCCGGCAGCTTGATCCCGCGGTGCGTCGGCAAATCCAGCAAGCGTACGAACGTTTTCGGAATCTCGATCCGCAAGAGAAAGCCCAACTCCACGAGCTTCATGCTTCGCTTGAGGCTCATCCGCGTCAGGCGGAGTTGCGGCGGATCATGAGCGCTTATTACGATTGGCTTCGTACGGTGGCCCCGTATGAGCGATTCGAGCTGCGGCGGCTTCCCGTGGAAAAGCGTCTCGCTCGGGTTCAACAGTTGCATGAGGAGCAAGCACGTTGGCGTGCGGGTGTGGAAGCCATGCGGGCTTCCTTCCAGCGGGAATGGTTCCGTCGCCTCTTCCCGCCAGGGTTGACGAAGGAAGATGTGGAGGCCATCGGCGGTTTTTGCGAGGAACTGGCCGATAAACACGTCGATCGGTTTCTGGCTTTGGTTCCCGAAGAATTTCGTGCCCAACTGCGTGCCGAATGGCAAGCTAACAAGAACAATCCGACCCGTAAACGAGAAGTCCTCGGCTGGCTGTGGTTGCGATGGCAGTTGGATCATCCCGACAAGTTGCCGCCGCTGGTTGAAGAGGAACGGGAACAGTTGCTGTCGAGATTGACACCCGCTAGCAGGGCAAAACTGGTGGCGATGCCCCCCGGGGACCAAGAGCGTATTATTGCTCGGGCTATGCGGTTTTTGGCGGTCAATTACTTTGCTTCAAAAGCGATTGAAGGCCCGCCTCCCATCATCAGCGAGCAAGAATTGGCAGGATTCCTCGAACAGACGATGAGCGCGGAGCGACGCGAGGAGCTCTTCCGCCTCTCGCCAGCAGAACGCAGGGGCCGATTGTGGTTCGAGTTTTTGAGGTCCAGGTGGCGAGAACTTGCGGAAGGTCCACCGCCAGGTGGAGGACCGGCGTGGTCACGTCCGCGATTCCCGGGTGGCCCGCCCGGGATGAGCCCGCCGGCACCGGGTCTCGGTCCCGGTGTACCACCGGGTGGATTCGGGCCGGGTCGCCCCCGCCGCTCAGTGGAGGGCCCATCCCAGGAGTTTCGGGCGCCCGCACCGGGCCCCGATTCTCCACCCGACTTCCGCCCCTCACCTCCGGGTGAACCACCCCAGAAGCCGGGGCAGTCCCCGGGCTATCCAGGGGAATCAGCCGGCACGAACGAGGCGGAAAGCGCCTCTTTGCGGTGACCAGGGGGAAGTCCCTTTCTGGTAATGAGGTTGCTTCTCGAGGTGCTCGTCGACCCGTCGTCGCGGGAGCCTTTTACTTACCCGCAGCAGCGTCGGTTTTCCGCGAAGAAAATGCGTGGTGCAATTTGTCCCCGATCGGATTTCACGCAATTTGTTTTCGATTGGATTTCACGCAGTTTGTTTTCGATCGGATTTCACGCCCCTTGAACCTAAAACGAATTAAATTCTCCTCGCACCCGAGCAGGAAAGCAGTTATTCCTAACTCTGATTTCTGAGTCTGATTGGTAACTCTGAAACCGGCTTTTGGCAAGGGCGAAACACCCCGCGGGTAGCGCCGTTTCCGGGTGGAGAAATCGCTTTTTTTTCTTCAGCCCTCGTTTTACCGGAGGTTATTGGGGGGAGATTCCGGCGGTTTTCGCTTCGAAAGTACGTGCTGTAGTGTTTCTCTTTCACCGGAGATTTTCGAGGGGAAATCCTGCCGGGCCCCGCAAATATCTCTCTACGGTTTCCGCGCGAACGCTCGCGATTTAAGAAGCGATTTCCCGGCGCAATCCTGCATCATTATTCCGCGGGTTCGACACCAGTTCCACCGGTTTGACATCACCCTTGGCCACCGTTAAACCTCGCAGATCCGGGCACATCGCTCAAGGGATTTTAGCGGATCGGGCGATTTGGGCACGAATTCGTGTCCCACATAGCCCGTGTATCCTGTGTCCGCAATCGCGCGCATGACCGCCGGGTAATAGATCTCTTGGGTTTCGTCGATCTCGTTTCGGCCCGGATTGCCCCCGGTATGAAAATGAGCAATGTACTCAATGTTGGCCCGGATCGTCCGGATTAAATCTCCCTCCATGATCTGCATGTGGTAGATGTCGTAGAGGAGTTTGAATCGCTCGGAGCCGATCATTTTGCATAATTCCACGCCCCAAGCGGTGCGGTCGCACATGTAATCCTTGTGATCCACTTTGCTATTGAGGAGTTCCATCACCAGAACAACATCATGCTTTTCGCACAACGGAAGCAACCGCTTGATGCCCACGGCACAATTCTTCATTCCTTGCTCGTCGTCCAATCCCTGACGATTGCCTGAAAAACAAATCAGATTCTTAAACCCTGCTTCGGCCACTTGAGGGATCATGCGTTCGTAATGGGCAATCAGTTCGTCGTGGTGTTCCAGGCGATTGAACCCCCTTTCGATCCGCGTACCCGAGGATACCATAGCGCACGTGAGACCGAACTGCTTGACGACCGGCCAATCCTTGGGCCCCAAAAGCTCGACCGACTTGATCCCTAACTTCTTGCAGAAGGCACAGAGTTCTTCTAGGGGAATTCTCCCATAGCACCATCGGCAAACCGAATGGTTGATCCGGCCCTTAAGCGGCTGAAATTCCTCGGCAGTTGCCGCGCCGCTCCAACGAGCGGCATGTCCCCAAGCAGCCCCGGCCACCATGGCACCGAGTACACCCCGTCGCGACACTCCTGAGTTCATTGTGAATCTCTCCTTTCAATTCGTGAAATCCGGTTTCAAACCTCTTCAACTTGGTTTCATTTTTTCCCAAATTGTGCCGAATGAGCTGCAGCACTTCAACGCCGCGCGATTTGTTGATTGCCCACCCATGGTTTTCGTGGGCGGTAAACCGTGGTGTTACCGCAAGATCGGCCCTTCGACGCGATGCGCGGTTTACGTCATGCCCCCTGCCCAAACCCGTGCCCCCGTTTCCCAACCCCGGCCGGCAAGAATCTGCCGCTTCCCCAAGGTGGCGCAATTTTACGGCCGAGCTGGGAGTCTTGGCGGGGCGAAAACCGCTCGGCAGTAAACGATGCGCGATAATCCAGTCCTTCCTAAGCTACATGTCAACGATCGGGCACACGCGGATGATCAATTTCTCGGCAGCTTATCACTCCGGGTATTCTAAACACGGCTTCGCAGATTGTCACACGAATACCGCGGAAATTGTCGCACGAATCTTTCTTGGATTACCTCCCGAACACCCTCGGATTATACCGAGATTTTCCGCTCTCTACGCACGGTTAATGAATTCTTGAATGGCTCCTTGGCACGCCTTTGCGCCGGGGCTTTCAGCGCGTAATAATCTATCGCAAATCGCCTGCTTCAAGGGACGGGACGGGAGTTCTGCGGGCGGGACTGGCAACATGCAACGAGTTGAATCGATCGGAAAGGGGTAAGGAATAAAACCCGGGGATGCTCCTAGTTTCCGTGCGGGAAGGCGTTCGCCATATTCTCGGCTGCGATTGGCGTACGACACATGCAAAAGGCCGATCTTTTTCGCCGACGCCTTCGATTGTCTCCGCCGGTGCCAAACCCGAGGATAACCCGCCCTCGCTATGGATGATAACCACGCTTCGTGATGTGCGAATTACGGCGACCAGGAGAACCACTCGGAGAGGAATGTGTTCGTCGCACCCCGCGGCGGGCCAATCGTAAGCGATTGCAGCGGCGGCAAGAGAGGTTTTCCAAAATCCGCGGGTACTGAGTAGGGAAAGATCGTCGTTTGGTCGCAAGCTGGTTATGCAATTGATGCGATTTATTCTTGGGCCCAACCGCATGCCCACCCTTTCGGAGCAACTTGGTCCGGGGTAGCTTGGGTAGTTGGTGGGCCGTTTCAATATTTTTTGCCACCGGGGAATAAACTCGATGCAGCTTGATCGCTATATCCGACAGATCCGGTATGCACGGCTTGGAGAGGCGGGCCAGCGGCGGCTATGTCAGTCATCTGTGCTCGTCTGTGGCTGTGGTGCATTAGGCAACCTATCGGCCGCCATGTTGGTTCGTGCCGGAGTTGGGCAAGTGCGCATCGTGGATCGAGATTTTGCGGAAACTACCAATCTCCAGCGGCAACTGCTATTCGATGAGGACGACGTGGCCCAAGGACTCCCAAAGGCCGTCGCCGCGGCCCAAAAGCTGGCCCGGGCCAATCCCGAGGTTCATATTGAGCCGATCGTGGCGGACATCACCGCCGCCAATATCGAGAAATTCAGTGACGGGATCCACCTTATCGTCGATGCGACTGACAATTTTGAGACGCGATTTTTGATCAATGACCTTGCCGTCAAACGCGGTATTGCCTGGGTTTACGGCGGTTGTCTCGGGGCGGAAGGTCAAACCATGACCATCGTCCCGGGCCAGACGGCCTGCTTGCGCTGCCTGATGCCCGAATGCCCTCCGCCGGGATCGACCCCCACTTGCGATGTCGCTGGCATTTTGGCCCCGGTCGTGGGGGTGATTGCTTCCATTCAAGTCATCGAAGCCATCAAGATCCTCAGCGGCAATCTGGAGGCGATTTCCCGGAAATTGACCGTGGTAGAACTCTGGGATGGAGAGATCCGCCAATTCGATGTCAGTCAGTTGCGGGATCAAATCGATTGCCCCACCTGCAAACGCGGCGATTTTGCGTGGCTAAGTGGTCGGGAGACGTCGCGGCCCTCGGTGCTCTGCGGTCGGAATGCCGTGCAACTGTCTTTGCCGGCGGAGAGCATCCCGCTAGAGGATTTGGCCCGGCGGCTTGGAACCATCGGCCCCGTGCTGGCGAACCCCTACCTCGTCAAACTCAAGGTGGAGAATTTGGAGATTACCGTCTTCGGGGACGGTCGCACCATCGTCACGGGCACCGACGATATCGCGCTGGCCAAGACCGTGGTGGCGAAATATATCGGGCTTTAAAACCTCAATAGCGTACGCAACCCTCTTCAAGACTTGGCCGGCGTAGGAAAACCCCCAAATCCTTGGAGGCCGCCGACGGCAAATCGCTACCTAATTGTCTGGCCTCGGGGGGCATCTTCTTGAGACAATATAAGTAGAGCTAATTCATGAATATAGTTACTATTGTGTTTTCTATTCTGTCTTCTCGTTTCGTTAGCCATAAAAGCATAGTAAGTGAGTAAAAGAAATGACATATTGAATGAGAACTGGCATTTACGCCTGCTTTCCTCCCTCAGTATTCTTTCACAGGAACCGATGATTGCGATCCGCACTCACGCGGAAAATAGATCCGGACAAGTCGGCTCCTCAAATATCGACTCCTACCGATCTGGACACGTTTCAGTTGGACTGAAAGGCTCGGGAACAGCATGAAAATGAAACCTGATTGCAACCATCCACGTTCCAAAGTTTTGCATCTCTTTGTGGGTTTATTCGCAGGGGTTTTTATCGCATCCATCCTTCTTGTCACGGCGTCAAAAGCTGACGAATTCCGAGTGGAAAATTCGGTGTTTTCCGGTAATTCGCAGAACCCAATCACGGAAAGCACCACGATCTTCGTAAAGGGTTTGGTTTACGATTTTTTGAAAGATCCCCCGGAAATCACCCTCTTCGATGCCGCGAATCGTCGGTTCGTCCTTCTGGATTTGAGCCGGCGTGTAAAGACCGAACTTCGCACAGATCAGGTTGCCGCCTTTTTGGGCACCCTAAAAACTTGGGCCCTAAACCATCAGGATAGCTTCATCCGATTTACCGCCGAGCCTCAACTTAGCGTCTCACGGGACGAAGAAACCCGGGAGTATCTGCTGGAGAGCCCATGGCTGAGCTACCGGGTCAAAGCCGAGCATCCGGTTGACCCCGTCATTGTCACCCGCTACCGCGAGTTTTCGGATTGGTATTGTCAACTTAATACGATGCTTAACCCGGGCTCGCGACTTCCTTTTCCACGTTTATTGCTTAGCCGAGTACTCGCGGAAAACGGCGAACTCCCCTCGGAAGTTCATCTCACGCTAAAGAAAACCGGCGGTATCCTGGGCCGACAGCAAATCTTTCGGTCGCGACACCAATTCATTTACCACTTGGTTCAAGCAGATCGCGACCGCGTGAGCCAAGCCGAGCAATTCCTGGCCATCTTCATGCCCGTAACCTTCATCGATTATCAAAAGCACTTCTTACGGCAGTAATCGGCCGACGTGCTCCGCCGTCGTGGGAGAAAAACACTAAGTCGATTGAATCGCTGCCCGAATGGTCGGCCCCGGAGCCATGGCGTATCCCGGTGTAAAGGGACGAAAACCCGAATGGATGGAATCCTTACCGGCTTCGGGTTAGCTACCGAATTTTTGTGGAGCTATCCGCCCCTGCGGAATGGTTTGGGCTTCGGATCTCAAAAAGCCCCGAGTGAGTCCAAGCGGCGGATTCTTCATGTAAACGCAGTTGGCCCGGCCGAGTGTTTAACGGCAATAGCGCGATCAGCTCGGCAAGCTAGACTTCCCCCCAAACGCCGATTGTTCGCGCTTCCGCCTCCAAGGGAGTCTGAAGCGGGAAGATTCCCAAATTGCTCAGGAACAATGAGTCTTGCCTTCCCAGCGAGGTACGACCGCAAGCCAGTTTGAATGCTCCCACGAAAACCGTAAATCCCCGCCGGCTTTCTCGCGATTGACGCCCAGGGTCGCGGAAATACGATTCTCCCAAGATTGATCGCAGGATCATTGAAACGCTCTTGCCTGCTTTTATCCGCTTCTTCCGATTTCCACGGACGATTCCTCTTGGCGAGCCGCCTAAAATTAGTGTTACGAGGAGATTTTAGAATGGTATACGCACCTGGTGAGGAAACACATTTTCACGTTCTGAATTGATTTGCTCACTAAGATTTCCAAGCCTCAACCGCACGGAAGGGCTTTGCGATGCGTGTGGCTGTATTTAGTACCCGACCTTACGACAAGACATTCTTGCTGGCGGCTAATGAAGAATTCGGGCACGAACTTGTGTTCCTGGAACCGCGATTGACCCGGGAAACGTGTCGGCTTGCCGAGGGGTTTCCCGCCGTCTGTACGTTCGTCAATGATGAATTGGACGCCTTCGTCCTCCTTACGCTGGCCAAAAACGGTACGCGATTAATAGCCCTACGTTGTTCGGGGTTCAATCACGTCGATCTTCGCGCGGCGGAGCAATTGGAACTTACGGTGGTTAGGGTGCCGGCTTATTCCCCCGCGGCTGTGGCCGAGCACACGGTAGGGCTGATTCTGGCTTTAGGCCGAAAAATACATAAAGCCTACAACCGCGTTCGAGAGGGGAATTTTGCGCTCGACGGGCTTTTGGGCTTTGATTTGCATGCCCAATGCGTAGGGATCATCGGCACAGGCAAAATCGGCTTGCACGTAGCCAGAGTGCTCGTCGGCTTCGGATGTCGGTTGCTGGGTTATGACGTGCAACCGAATCCGCAAGCGGAGGCCCTTGGCCTGCGCTACGTCGAGCTGGAAGAGCTATTCGAAAATTCGGATATCGTTACCCTCCACCTACCGCTAATGCCGACGACCTACCACTTGATTAACGAAGAAGCCGTGGCCCGAATGAAACGTGGCGTCATGCTCATTAACACTAGCCGCGGGGCGCTGGTCAATAGTCGCGCGGTCGTGCGGGGTTTAAAATCCGGGAAAATCGGCGCTCTAGGCCTTGATGTCTACGAGGAGGAGGCCGATCTTTTTTACGAAGACCTCTCGGACCGAGTTATCCAAGACGATGTGTTCGCACGCATGCTCACGTTTCCGAATGTGATCATTACGGCTCATCAGGCCTTCTTCACGCGGGGAGCCATGGAGGCTATTGCCCGGGAAACCCTGCGGAATATCACGGCCTTTGAGCAAGGGCTGACACCGCTGGGATTAGTCACTAGCGAGTCGGTTCGTGCCGTCTCGTCTCGTTAAAGGGGCATCGCAGCCGCGGGGCATCATCCGGCAGGCCAGAGAGCGACGATCCTTAGTCACTTACCTTAGTCACTTATGAATGGGGGCATGCACCAAGCCGCTTCCAAGAGTGGAATGTGGACGCGAAAAGCCCGCAGAAAGCGACGCGAAATCGTATCTTTTGTGTGAGCGTGACACGCACGCTGCGCTAACTCTCGCACCTTAGGCTGCAAGGGGGCCGGTTGCTCGCTACTGTACCTTCTTGTCCCTTGTTTCGGCCATGCACCGGCGATACGCTCGTACTGAGATTGATGAAGCCGGATTTGGCTGAGGTTATTTCCCCCGGCACCGGAAAGCGCGATTGGTTCAGCTAAAGCTCGCCGGTTGGAAAGCAAGATGGTGTTTGGCCACCGCCGGTTGGCAGAGGAATATCGGTGTGGATTGATAGCGGAAAGGGCTAGACCCATGAGACTTGGTGCGCCCCTTTATTGGTTTGTGTTTTGGGTGGTGAATGCGGGCCTAATGGTCGCGGTGGTTCCGGACCGGCAGACTGCTAGCCGCCTTGAAGCCGCGGAAATCGATCCCCTGGAAGAGGGCTTCCGCAGCGTACCCAATTCCGCAAAACCCTGGGTTTATTATTGGTGGCTTAACGGGAACGTGGACGAGCCGACCATCCTTCGCGATCTGGAAGCAATGAAGCAACTGGGTGTTGGGGGGATTTTGCTCTTCGATGCACGGGGCTATTGGGACGATCCAACGCATGTGGTCCTTCCTCCCAGCCGCATGGAATTCATGAGCCCTCAGTGGCGAAAAATGCTGCGGTTCACCCTGGAAAATGCCCACCGTTTGGGTCTAGAAGTCAGCGTCAATCTAAGCAGTTGTGCCGGCTCGCTGAAGGGGCCGTGGGAGCGTGGAGCCGACGTCCCGAAAAAGCTTCTCTACGAAGTTCGCGAGCTTGAAGGGCCCCAAAAACTGGTTTATTCGTGGCAAAGGCCCGAGAGCGGTCACTTTTGGGAGATCGCCACGTTGGGGGTTTTGGTAGGACGGGTTTCGGATCCAAAAGCACCTGTCGAGCCTGGCGTTCGGAAGCCCGGCCCATGGCAGGAACCTATTCGCCGCCTTGCCCTCCGGGTGGTCGATTTGACTTCGCAGGTCGATTCTCAAGGACGGCTGGTCTGGGATGTGGAAGCGGGACATTGGGTACTCCTGCGGTTTGCTTATACCACGATGGAAGGCCGCCAGTACGATGTGGATATTCTCGATGCAGAGGCCGTCCGTGGGCATTTTGATCGAATGGGCAAGACAATCATTGAGGATGCGGGTGGACTGGTGGGCAAGAGCCTTACTCATTTCTATAGCGTGAGCTGGGAGGGAGCCTTGCCGACTTGGACCCGGGGCTTCGATACGCACTTTGAAACTCGCCGGGGTTATCGCATTCGCCCATGGTTACCGGTATTGGCCGGGTTTATCGTGAGGAGCCGGGAAGAATCCGATCGATTCCTGCGCGATTATCACAAGACTCTTGCCGAGTGCTTCTGCGATCATTATTACGGCAAGCTGCAAGAACTCTGCCAACAGCATGGGCTGAAGTGGCATGCGGAATCCGGCGGTCCATGGGACCGAAACCTACCGGTTTTTACCGAGGCGGATCAACTTGCCTTCCTGGGTCGAACCGACATGCCGCAAGGGGAGTTTTGGTGGGGAGGTGATCAGCCGGCGCGACATCGGGGATTCAATCGCTGTGCGGCGATCTCGGCTCGTATTTACGGCAGGCCACTGGCTGCCGCCGAGGCATTTACCCATATGGTGCTCCATTGGTCGGCTTATCCGGCCGCTTTGAAGCCGCGCGCCGATGCGGCCTTTTGCGAAGGCATCAACCACCTCATTTGGCATACCTTTACCGCCTCACCTTCGGAATTCGGCAAACCCGGCATCGAGTACTTCGCCGGCACGCATTTAAATCCGAATGTCACTTGGTTCCATGCTGCCGGAGCGTTTCTAAGCTATCTCGGCCGCTGCCAATGGTTGCTTCGTCAAGGGCATCATGTTGCCGATGTCTGTGTGTATACTAGTGATCGTCCGTACCTTACATGGAGTAGCCCTACCCAGAAGTGGGACCAGTCGGTGATGTGGAGCGATCGGGCCACGCTCGAGCTTCCTCCCGGCTATGCGTACGATTTGCTGAATACGGAAGTTTTGCTGGACCGCTTGACCTGCCGCCAAGGCGAGCTACTGCTGCCGGAGGGAAAGCGGTACCGAATGCTTATCCTAGATCCAGAGGACCACACGCTGGAAGTAGCCGTGTTGGAAAAGCTCGTCGAACTGGCAAAGGCGGGGGCAACAATCATCCTCGGTCGAAGGCAGCCGGAGCGCACCCCCGGTTTGACCGGCTTTCCTGCCTGCGATCAGAAAGTCCGCGAGCTTTATAATCGGTTGACTCAGCACAGCGTTCGCGGGATCGAACTCGAGGAACTGTTTCGGCAAAGGGGCCCTCTACCCGATTTCGAAGGTCCGTGGCCTTACGTCCATCGGCAAACGGCCGAAGTAGACCTCTACTTCATTTCCGGGCAAGGGCGAGCGCGGTGCGTATTCCGGGTTGCCGGAAAAAAGCCCGAATTCTGGGATCCGATGACCGGCGCGATCGGCGATCCTATCGAATGGCATCCGACGGAAGATGGCCGAACGGCGGTCGTGCTTGAGCTGCCGCAAAACGGATCGATTTTCGTGGTGTTTCGCCACCCTAGCGAATCCTCTCCGCCCGTTAGGTCCTCACCCGTGTTGGCAGAAACCGTACCGATCACTGGGCCATGGCAGGTGAGCTTCGACCCAGATTGGGGTCCCAAGCAGCCGATTGTTTTCGAATCGTTAATTCCATGGAATGAGCATGCGGATGAAGAAATCCGTTATTTTTCGGGCACTGCTATCTATCGCAAATCGTTCGAGCTTTCCTCGCAGCAAGCGTCGCGTGTTGCCTGCCTTCAATTAGGCCAGGTTTGTCACGTGGCGGAGGTCCGACTCAATGGGAAAAACCTGGGCATCATTTGGACGACACCTTGGAGGGTGGAGGTGACAGGGGCATTGCGGGAAGGAACGAACGAGCTGGAAATCGCCGTGACCAACACCTGGGTCAACCGGCTGATCGGCGATGCGGGTTTGCCGCCCGAACGTCGTCGCACCCAGACCAACGTGGCCCTACGTCCGGGCAAGCGATCTGCGGACTTCCGACTTTTCCAAGGTTTTGCATCGGAAGATCCACTGGTAACTTCGGGGCTTTTGGGCCCCGTGAAGCTGGAGTTTTTCGAGGGCTCGGAAAGATAGGCTTCCGACGTTGTTTCTCAGCTCATTTCAACAGGTCCTAAAACGATGACTAGGCGCGATTTTCCTTGCGTTGCAAATTTGTTCCTTGGCATCGGGGTTTGCCTTTTAAGTTTTCCGACGGCCGGAGTGCTCGGTGCCGGTGCCGACAAAGTACGGCCGAATGTACTGATGATCATTACAGACGATCTTCGTTGGGATTGCATCAGTTTGAACCCGCAATCTCGCATTGTTACACCGAATATCGATCGCCTTGGCCGAGAAGGTGTTTACTTCCCCCACTTTTTCTGCACAACCTCGCTTTGCTCACCAAGCCGGGCATCGATTCTCACCGGCCTTTATGCGCATGCTCACGGTGTGCTGGACAATTTCACGGAGTATCCCGAGGAACTTCCCACCTGGCCGAAGGCTTTAAAGGCCGCCGGTTATCGAACGGCATACATCGGGAAATACCACATGGGCGAGGAGAACGATGATGTTCGTGGGGGTTTCGACTGGTTTGTCACCCACAGGGGTCAGGGGCGGTATTTCGATCCCGAATTCCGCTTTCACGGAGGGCCGCGTCGGGTGGTTCTAGGATATTACACGACGGTGGTCACCGACTTCGCCCTGGAATGGCTCGGGGAGCAATCGGCGGAACAGCCTTGGGCGTTGATCCTCGGCCACAAAGCCCCGCATAGTTTCTATGAACCGGAGCCGAAGTATCAGCACGCCTTCGACTATATTCACGTGCCTTATCCACTTAGTGCTTTCATGCTGGCGGATAAGCCGCGTTGGTATCAGGACCGACTCGATACTTGGCACGGCATCTATGGGCCGATCTTCGGTTACCGGGAGAATTGGCCCGATCGTTCCCTTCAAGGGGCGGAGGCTTTTGCCCGTATGGTTCGCGCCTATTGGGGTACGATCCTTTCGGTGGACGAAAGCGTAGGCCACCTGGTGGAGTATTTGCGGCAGAGGGGACAAATGGATCGCACACTGATCATCTTCACGTCGGATAACGGTCTTTTGCTCGGCGAACACGGCATGGTGGACAAACGTACGGCACATGAACCCAGCATCCGAATTCCGCTGGTGATCCGGTATCCCGGGCTTACGCCGCCGGAACAACCCCGCGTTGTTGAGCAGATGGTGCTTACGGTAGATTTGGCGCCGAGTATCCTGGATATTTGCGGCGTGGATCCCCTGCCGAGGACCCATGGTCGATCGTTCAAGAAGTTGGCATCGGGCCAGCCCGATCCGGATTGGCGGAAGAGTTTTCTCTATTGGTATAACTACGAGAAGCAGTTTCCGTATACACCGAACGTTCGAGCGGTTCGAACTCCTCAGTGGAAATACGTGCGCTATCCGCATGGAGATGGGGGGCCAGATCGCCATAAGGCCGAGCTTTATAATCTGCGAGATGATCCACTGGAACTGCGGAACCTGATCGACGATCCGTGGTATCAGTCCAAAGTCGTTGAATTGGAAGTCGAACTCCGGCGGCTGCTGGAAGCCACCGGAGCCATGCCCGATCGCATGCCTCTGGACGAGGGGATTCAAAAGCAATTGCCCGACCCAAAAATTCGGTAAGGCAAAGTTTCCTTTCCCCGCAATCCCGCGAGCTTTGATCACCCGTTAGTTCTGACATGGCGGGTGGATTGGGGTTCCAAGTCTAGTGCAGATTCCGCGGCATTTCGGGGCGGCGGCCATTGTGCCCACGACTGCACACTTTTGAGCAAAGTTTGAGCCTCCGGAGTGTCGGCCCGCATTAGGCGAAGAATCATCACCTGCGACTTTGCGGTTGTGTTTTCGCTTTTGGGCATATCCCTTGCATCCAGGACCACAACAGCGGCATCGAGCCGGTGAAGTCGTCCCAGTTCAGCGGCTAATAATCGACCGAGAAAAAGGTCCTCCAGAGACCTAGCTCCAACGCTCGGGCAAGCAGGCAACCGGCATGATGTGGTAAGCCAGCGGACTTGTTTCGGCTGGGGCGAAAGCAGCACGCTTCCTGCTTGGGCACTAATGAGGTCCAAGCCGGTGGAAGATTCGCCGGGGATTTCGCCCCCCTCTCTGTTGCCCGATAATCCGGTTGCGGCTTGACGGTCCCCGCCTGCCACCTGAGCTTGAGCACTCCCGAGCGAAACGGTATTGAACCCGCCGGGTCCATCAGCTCCGGAAATTTCGCCCGGAAAACCAATAAGTAGCAGAAGGGTTAGAACGATGCCGCACAGCATTTCTTGTCTGGATTTGCTACCCATGGTTTGGAATGTGCCAATGAAAGGTGCAGCAAAACACTCGATATAACTTTCCCGCAGGCAACGTCATGAATCGGATAACTTTCCCTAGGCAGGTCTTAAATCGGGCAAAACTTTGGGGCAAAAGCGACGATTTCCTGGATGGATCCTCAACGATTGGATCGCGGCTTCCCGGCATCTAAGCCGCCCGGTAGGTCCCGCGTCGCGTCTTCCTGAAACTGCGTCCAAAGCTGGTTCCATAACGCTTCGAGCTCCTGAAGCTTTTCGGGGTGCCGGTCTGCCAGATTGCGCGTTTCACCTCGATCCTCCGCGAGATTGTAAAGCTCCCACGGATCGTCCCGGGCTGCCACCAGCTTCCAATCCCCGACGCGGATCGCCCGATGCCTCTCGTGCAGAAACCAGAGGTAATCGTGCGAGATGGTCCCATCCTGCTCGAAAAGCGAAGCGAAGCTTTTTCCCGGCAAGGGAGGCCTTGGTTTGCCTTTCCATTGGTGGGGGACGCTCACCCCCAGCACGTCAAGCACCGTAGGGAACACATCCACGAAATGAACCGACGTATGCCGAAGCTCCCCGGCCGATTTAATGCGGGCAGGCCAGTGGACGATCAAGGGTGTGGCAATTCCCCCCTCGTGGACCCAGACTTTGTGCCGTCGAAAGGGGGTGTTGGCGGCGCTAGACCAACCAGGTCCCAAACAGAGGAATGTCCGGCCACTGCCCGGGGGTGCCGATGGGTCGTGACCATCGCCGCGGACCATGATTTCCGCACTCGCCCCGTTATCCGAGGCAAAGAGGATCAATGTATTTTCCAAGGCCTTCATTTTTTCCAAATGCTCGACCAGCTCGCCAATTGCCTGATCCATCAGCTCGACCATCGCCGCATGGATCGCCATCTTTACCGTCTGGAAGGCCTGTTGTTCGGGTGTCAATTGATCCCACGGCAATGGGCGGTTCACTTCCGCCGGTCCGAGAATCTTCAAAGCCTCCGGAAAGTGATACGGGGGACCAAGCTGAAGCTCCATCGGCGGCGGATCATGGTTGGCCAATCCCCATTCGCGCAGCCGTTTGCCCCGACTACTTTGAATAGCGTTCCAACCCACGCGGTACCGCTCCACATATCGCGCAATCACCTCCTGCGGGGCTTGCAACGGAAAATGCGGGGCAGTGAAACACAGATACAGAAAAAAAGGACGGTCGCTAAACTCCCGGGCATGTTCCTCCAGATACTTGATGGCATAGCGGCCAATGGCGGTCGTGACGTGAAAATTGTCTTCCGGCTTCGCAGGAGGGAGTGGCTTATCATCTTCCAAGTGATTTCGCGGCGTAAAGAACCGGTCATGATCATTTAGGACATAACTGTGATCAAAGCCGCCGGCTAAGGGCGAACCATCGATATGCCATTTACCCGAATGATAACAGCGGTATCCCTCTTCTCGCAAAACTTCCGAAAGCAAGGCTGCCCACGGCGGGCGCACTCCCCTGCCGCCGCTTTGTACCCCCGGTACCGTGTCGCGGCGAACCTGCTGGGGGTAATACCCCGTCATAATGGCTGCACGCGATGGCCAGCACCGAGCCGAGTTGTAAGCCTGGGTAAAACGCAGCCCGCCTTGAGCCAAACGGTCTAAGTGCGGAGTGGCAATCTCGCCACCGTAGCATCCCAGGTCTGAGTAGCCCAAATCGTCAGCCAAGATGATTACGATATTGGGACGACGGTGCTGTTCCGCCAGGGGCGACTGGTCGCCGAGACCGACCTCGCATAGAGCCCCTAAGAGACTAGCAGAAAAAGCGAAAAAACCCCAAAACCACAAGTTACGGATCACACCCGAGCTTCTCCCTTCAAGCAACTCATAAGTTAACTTATACGAACGATTGCGACTTAAGGCTGCGCCTTTCCTTCGCTAAAAGGTGCAATAATGCTGCTCCAATCGCGGGACCAGACGCCAGCCGTTTTCGTCCACCACTAATCCTGTGTGCTCTTTGTATCGCTGGTAGACGGTGTGCATCTCCTCGATGCTGTCGAAAAAACCCACCAAGTGAGCCGCACCGAAGCGGTCCCCCGCTTTAACGGGCTTACCATGGATTTCTTCAATCATAACAATAATCCCGCCGGGCCGCTATTTACACCAACCCTCGTATACCACCGAAGGCTCCAGCGTCATGCCGGCAAGCCAGGGCCCCTCTTTTCCTGTTTGAGGATCTCGCAAATGGTAAGCGCGAATAAAATGGGCCGGTACCCGGTGAGTGTCCCGCCGGTAATTGAACTTCAGATCGGGCGGGAACGGTTCGAAAAAGTCCCGAGCGGGGATGCGGATTCCTTTTGGCCCGCTGAGGTAACTCAAGTAAATTTCGCTGAAAGTATCGCCTTGATTGTGCCGGATGCAACCAGCAGTGTCGTTCCGTAGGAACATTTCTGGAGAATCATTGACCGTCTCGATTTGGTCCATCAGAAGAAAAAATCGCTCCCCTTTCGGAAAAATGACTAATTGCGTCCACCGACTACCGGGTTTTCGACCGGGGGCAGCATACTCGAAGCAATAGGTTGTCCTGACCACCACGAAGTCCTTACCGCAGATGACCTCGGGCTACACCGGCTTTATGCGGTGGCATAGTTGAGGCCCTTCGACGATTGGCTTCCGATGACTGCTACCGTGAGCCATCAGCGCATCATGGCGGCGATTTGGATCCGTTTCGTTTTCGTACCAGGTATACCGGACAACTCCCTTCGCCTGAGGAGCCACGAGCTGATCGGCATACGCTTCGTTGCTTCCTGGTTCCATCAACCAGTCCACCACCATTAGACCGTCGCCTACTTCCGGGAAGCCGGTCGCCTTATCCAGAAAGGACCGCTTTCAATACCGGTGATCCAATGCTTGGGACGATTCTTGGGGATTACAGCCTCCAACTTATCGGTCTCGATCTTGATCGAGCGGTCATCTTCAATGACTCGGGCCCAACCATCCACGGAGATGGTGGAGCTAACTTCTGTTTCTGGGCAGAAGGCCGTCCTGCCGCAAATGGCCAACACAAACCCCAATAGGATAGAAACTAACTGCGTGGATTCGACCTCCGCCGAAACGACGGGTATCACAAACGTTCGTGCTACCGTTCGGAAAGCGAGCGGTTCTTTTGGGGCTTGCAAAATGCCGTTAAGGACCGTCTTTGTCGAAATTAAGAGGGAATAATACCCGTTGCATTTGCGCGCTGCCGTGAATGCTTTCGGGAAATTCAGGCTACCGGGCGGGCTCGCCAACATCTAGCCAATACACACCTTTAGCTTATAGCTACCACTCAGAAGGAATTAAAATCTCAGAAGGAATTAAAATCTTTTCATTCACAACGGGGCGGGGCTTACCGCTGAGAAGGGCCTGTTAGCCTTGTTGTAGCCGAGGGAGTTACAAAATTTTCTCCGTTTCTGAATGCCTTTTCCGCTTCTCAAATTCGCTTTTTTCAAATCCCTTCAGGTTGAGGCGATTTCGCTTTATCGCCGTCGGGTTTTGCCCGGACGCAAGAGCCAGGGCTATTGCGTGTCGAATTGAGTGCCGTCTCCTTGGAGCACTGAAAAGCGGGGTTTTCCTCTCGCCATAGCCTTTTCAGGTGGGACCCCAAAGCGTGGAAAGGTGGTCTGCAAGAAGGTTATAAGGAGAAAGGTGCAGTGACCGCAGAGAGTTTTGGCCGTGGGATTAGGCAGCAAATTGGTTCCGGAAGCCGCAAGGGTTGCGGAACACCGGAGGGTGTGGACTGCTTCTCGGCTTGGCTAGGACCCAGACGGAGCGACTTTTGAGCGGAAAAGAGTCGAAGGCTTCGGTTGAGGCTCTAAGGCACCAATTTTACCGAGTGAAACGCCGACAAAAGAAACGAGACGCCAAGAGCGTTTCGTACGCGGTTCCAACCGAGGAAAGACTGACTACCAATTAGCCACCGCCAGCGAGAGCCTCCCGATATCCCCGGTCGAGGCAGTACGAGCTTTAAGTCGGGGCGACTGGATTTGAACCAGCGACCTCTTGGTCCCGAACCAAGCGCTCTAGCCAGGCTGAGCTACGCCCCGGGTCCAGCGAGCATTGTGCTGCGTGCGCAGCCTTCTTTGTACTCGAAAACTATCCATCTGGTAATTTTACATGTTTGGAATCAAAACTGATCAGCCGAAATCACGACAAGTATTGCAAAACCACCAAGTATGAAAACTATGTTTGCAAGAATGGTAGCTAATTTGAGGTGTTGAGCTGATTTACCAGGAAAGATCCTTAACCCATTGATATTCACCCATTTTCAAACAGACATGAAAAATCTCGTTGGAACCCAAAGTCCCCATTTTCAAAGTTTTTTTCCGTGGATTTAAGCCGTTTATCCCTTGCTTCTCCTGTTCAACCTCGAGCTGGACTTGAATCTTCTCTCTCCGCGTCAAATTGCTCCAGAAATGCCTTGAAGGGACTGAAACAAAACCACTTTCGGCGGTGGACGGCTACGAAGAAGCGGATCACTCCTTCCCCGCACCCGGGGGCTTCCCAACCGCGCGAAGCCGACTTCAATTCCCTGGGAAGCCCCGTTTCCGAACTCAGGGGCTCTCCATTTCATTAAGTCATTTTCATTAATTTATTAATAAATTCCGCTTTTCCTAGCACGGGTTTCGCTCATTTTAATCCCGCGTTTTGTGGGCCGGTCATTGACCCAGTAATGTACTTTAAGAAAGCCTGAAAACCAAGCCCTCCGAAGCTGGTGGCGCGGCTTCTTGCCCGCTCTTGCAATCGTTGTAAGTTTTCAATTCCTTTGAAAGCCAATTTTTTGGTGCTAATTTAACCTTTAATGCTAATTTAACTCTTTTGGGAGCCTTTGTACTACCGGAGCAAAGGAGTTTTTGTACCCCGTTACTCAAAGCAAGTTCATGGCAAAAATGAACTTACTATCGTTTATTTCGATAGCTGCTAGCTAACCAGCTTGTGTGAGCCCCCTTTCAAAAAAACACTGAATCATTAACAAATAGATCTAATTGATGCGGTTTGATTGCCGTTCGCAATAGTGATCTTCAAATTCTCTTTTTTTCGACTCCCCTTTTTAAAAAAGCCGTCTTTCTGCTTTCTGCGGTCCTAGGTCTAAGTCGCAAGTCTGTCTCTAGGGTTCGCACAGCGTGCCCGAAGAGATCTACCGCAGATCTAACGGTATCACTCAGCTTCGAACCCCCGCGGCATCGGCCGGCTTTCGGGCCGGGATGCCGGCTACTGCCCGTCGAATAGCGAAGTAGTCTTCCCGCCGGATCTTACGGCCCATGACCGCCGCCGCTTCCATGATTTGCACGGGGTTTTTGATCCCGCATATGGCCACATGAATGCCCGGATGCATCAAGGTAGCGGTCAGCACAAGCTGGTAGATGCTCATTTCGTACCGCTCGGCGATCGGTTGCAGCGATTGCACCTGTCGGCAAAGTTGGGCAAATCGGGCTCCTTGGAAGTCGGGATGATGCCGCCGCAAGTCGTCAAATTGTTCGCAACCCTCGTACTTGCCCGAAAGTAAGCCCATGTGCATCGGCGAGTAGATCATCACCCCGAGCCCCTCAGCCTGGCAATAGGGGAGAAGATCGTCTTCAGCCCGAGGATCGATAAGGCTATAGAATGGCTCAATCACCGAGTATGACGCAAACCGCCGTTGTGCGCGAATTTGCTCCACCGTATGGTTGCTCAACCCGATGGCCCGGACTTTCCCCTCGCGGATAAGCCGCTCCATGGCTGCCGCCGTCTCGTCAAGCGGGGTCAGCGGATCGAAAAAATGCAGTAGGTAGATGTCGATCCGATCTGCCCCTAAGCGTCGCAGCGACCCTTCACATCGCCGCAAGATTTCGTCAGCCGTCAAATCCGGGCAGCCTCGCCCATCTTCACTAAAGCGTTTAAAAACTTTCGTGGCAATGACGACTTCGTCGCGGGGCAACTGCCGAAGGGCCTCCCCTAAGACACTCTCTGCATAACCGTCGCCATAAGCCTCGGCAGTATCGAACAGGTTGACCCCGTGATCGAAAGCCGTCCAAATCGCCTGAATGATGTCTTCTTTGCATTGGGGGCCCCAATAACGTTTGCTAAGCTGCCAGGTGCCGAAGGCAATAGGCGACACGCGTAAACCAGAGGCTCCTAAAATCACCCGTTCCATTCCCTGTGGCTCCCCGACGATAAATCGTGGCTCCGAACGAACTCGATATTTTTCGGGGTGACACCGTCGGTTCCCGTGCCGCCCCTCCCGAGGCATTCCCTTGCGATTACCATATCGGGATTTTTTCGCGCCGCAAGGGGCACTTGGTGGATCATTTTCCCTGAGGATGCTCCTCAACGGATTTTTCCGGCCGCAAAGGCAGCTTGGGATGAAAGCATTCTGCCACCCGCCGATTCCCAAACTTAGACCATCCCCCAACGCCGGCGGAAATACCACTCCACGCAAAGACATGCGACGAGAAGCATCAAAATTGGCCACCGATCCCAGAGCGATTGCCGCACCTCGATCGTCGTTTCCAAAGTCTGGCTGGTCTGCCGAAGCGATTTCAGCAGTTCCCCGAATTGATCCGGCGGAATGACCCTGCCGCCTGTGGTCTTAGCCAACTGTTCCAAAGTGCCGAGATCGGCTGCGGGATCCTCAAGTTCCAAGTCGCGGACAAGAACGGAAAATCGCGCCTCGGCGCTCGCCACTTGGCCTGTTTTCCCCTGAAGGTCGATGCGCAGGGTATACTCCCCCGGTTGCTCCGGAGCGGAAAAGCTCCCTTCTCGATTGGGAGGTCCTCCCGGTGGCGGAAGAGGCGTTTGTACCCCGCCTGCGCTGAACAAGGTTGCAACCAGTTCTTCATCGCCCTCCAAACCTTTTCGGTTCTCCCGGACCCGGTATACCACCCGTTGGCCCGGCTCGAATCGCCGCTGGCTCAACTCCACAGCGATCAATCCGTCTGTGACCAGGTCTTTTCGCGCCAGCCAGAGGGTCATCTGCCGCCAAAAGCGGTTGACCGGCTCACGAAAACCCGCAAGGGCCCAATACCAAGTGCAGTCAATGGCGAGGGCAACGGCCCGACCGTCCCCCACCGGATGGTAAACCAAAACCGGCTGAGCATCCGGCGTTTCGATCAGCACTTGCGCCGTGCGTTTAAGAGCCATGAAGCGATTCATACCCGGTAACGGCGGGAGCTTTTCCCACAGTGTGTCGTTTTGCAAACCTGATTCGGACCCCGATTCCCCTTCGGCCAGCGCTAGCCAAGGCTGCTCGCGCCCCAATTTGGTCAATCGGCAGCGAATCGGGCCCGGCAAATGCACATCGGTTCGCACCGGCTCGTCGATCCTTTGGATCTCCAAATGGCTCATCCGCACCGGCAACACATCCGCGATCGGCGTGTCGGCATAGCCGCCAGGTCCGAAACTCCAGGTTCCCCCGAGCATTACCAGGCCCGCCCCCTGATGCACCGCATCCGCCAAAGCTTGAAGAAGTTGCGTTTTTAGGGCGCTTGCCGGCACGTTGCCCAGGATAAAGACCTCGTAGCGACCTGGACGAAGCCGTTCGTTTAAATCGGCCGGGAAGGTTTCCGGCCGACGTGGGTCGAGGATCACCACATCCAAATTCACCTGCTCGAAGCTTCCCAAGGCACGGCGGATCAAAGCCTGCTCGGGACGCGGGGGAAACCCCTCCAAGAAAAGGACATTCACCCCCCCTTTAAGAACCCGGATAAAGCCGCTGCGGCGATTATTCTCCGTAGTCAATTCGCCCGGTTGAGGGACCAACTCCACGACGACTTTGATCTCCCCAGGTGCTGGCAGGCTATAACGGCAACGAAATGCCCTTTGTTCGGTGGAGCCGGCGATGGAAAAACTCTGTTCATCTACCGGGCTCAAAGTTCCCGCGGAATCTTCCGCCAGCAATCGCAACAACACCTTTTTTCCTGCCAAGCCCTCGGCACGAAAGCTGCCGGATATCTCCAGCTGGTTCTTGACGAATCCTCGGTCGGGAATGTGTACATCGGCGAATCCTAAATCCATAAACTGCCCCAGCCCCCGAGGCTGACCGAACGGAACCGCAAAGCAGGCGGTTCCCCACCGGGCAAGCTGCTCGGCGGGAATTTGCGGTGGAACATTCTTCGGAGGCAGTGCCGTCTGCTTACCATCTGTTAAAAGGACAACAGCTAAAACACGCTGACCCGCTTCGAGCCGAGTCAATTCTTCCAGAGCGACCCCAAAGGCAGTTTGCCTTCCCAAGCAATCTTGAGGCAACTGGAGCCCGGTGCGGTTCCAATCCAGGGGATAAAGCGAGTCGTCAAAGCCGTAAAATTTCACTTGTAATGAGTCGGATAACTCAGCCAGTTCGGCCTGATACGCTTGAAGCACTTCTCGAAGCCGGGCAAACCGGGACTGGCCCGAAACCTCATCGGCCACGGACATACTCCGGGATTGATCGATCAAGAAAATGACCGTTGCTGCCTGACGTTCGATCACTTTCTGCACCCAATGGGGCCTAAGCAAAAGAAAAACCAGCAGCAGCCCGGTCCCCGCACGACAAGCTAAAAGCGCGTGCCTCTTGCCGCGGCTGAGGGTGGCCCCACGAGGCCGAATGAGCAGCATGCCCCCCCAAACCAGGCAAAAGAGAGCCACCAAAATGAGGCTATCGAAGACAGGCTCGATGACTAACGGCATACTTTACCGGGATGAAGATTCCCGATTCGCATTCTGCTCTAAAGCTTCACTCCCGTCCCTGCCACCGTGTCCGCTCACTTCGCACGATCCTTGCCGATTGCCAAGGCACGCCAGGAAGTCATCCTTTAAAATCGGGTAGAGCAGGTTTACTCCGGGCAATCGAATCCCTAACGAAAAAAGCGAAAAACCTCGTTTTCCCTTTGCTCCCCAAAACCTTCTTAACCCACCGGTACTCACGACCGAGATCATCTGCGCTCGAAAGTGTTGTCAAGCTCGGAGGCGTTATCAAAACTGTCATCAAGAGAATTTTAGAATTGCGAGGTTTTGCAAAAGCGAACACAAGCGTCGTCGCGCTTAATTTCAAATGTACACCACCCACGACCTTTACTTGTGCAAGCTATTTACGTTGGACGCCCCATCGAAGTTTCCATGAGAAAAAACATCGGAGAACACGCTCCCAATCCGATGCCACGAATCGCCTCAATCCAAGGGTCCCGGTCGCACAACCACCGGAGCTGTCGCGATCCGGGGCCGAATCGCCAGCCAATCGATTCCCTGGAATTCCGGATCCGGAATGGATCGAATTTCCTCCTCGCCTTGGTACGGACACATGGCGTCGATCCAGGCAATGATCCGAAGCCGGCTGATCTCATCCACTTTCACCCCGTAATGCTCCCCACCGGAGCAGATTTCCACCAGCGGACTTTTGTAAGATAAAGCCGTCATCGGCACCGGGGTTTTGTAGGCTGCCGGATCCCGCTGATCGTACCCCTCGACCATCAACATGTTGGCGATGCCAAATCCCGGCGGGACCACCGGCGGGCGTTGGTACGGTGTTCCCCACGTGGGCCAACCGGTTAGCAGAAAGTAAGGCTCCGCAAAACCCAGGAACCCCGGCCGCGGGGTAAGATCGAGTACCTTCACGGCCTCGCCGGTTCCCTGATGACACGGGCCGCAATATTTATCCAACACTGGTTGGACATATCGGGGATAACTGACGGTGCGATCCTGCCAAGGTGGCGGGGTGATTTCGTGGGGCTGCCGGAACATATCGCCCGCGTAGCGCTCGCTAATCGGAGCCCGACTATGAGCCTCGTGACAGCCCATACAACCACGTTTTTCCCCGGGCATCACGTGCACAAAGCTCCGCATGGTTTGTAAAGCTCGATGCTCGGCGTCCAACAACTGAAAATGAAGGGGAATTCCTGGCGGAGCGTAAAAGCAGACCGATCCATCCGCCTCAATCGGCACCGTTCCTATAAGGCGCTTCACACCGTCGGATTGCACCGCCGAGACCACCGGCCCGGTGGAAACATACGGCCTCTGGTACCAATAGGTGTAGGTCTTGTGGTCGATTGTCCAGACTCTTAAAAACCGGGCTTTGCCCCGAAGTGACTCCGGAGCGTTCTGATAGACATCGCCGCTATAGATAATGCCGGGATCGGGGGCATCGCGGTTTTCTCGCGTGGGCCATTGCACCAAATCCGGAAGGACCGGCGGCCGCGGCCGGGGCTGGAGGGGTTGAGCATACCAAATGTTGTGGGTGCCTTCGTAGATCAATTCTCGATTCCCGTCGAGGTCCATGATATACAAAACGAATTTGCCCCCTCGATCGGCGGAAACCAAAAAATCGTATTCCCCCAGGGGATAGGGCGAATAGTAAGCCAGGTACCGGCCGCTGGGATGATACCGCGGCGAAGCCGGCCGCTCGTGCGGGCCATCGCCGGATTCAGGCCAGGGTAATTCCCAGGTAATCTTTCTCAATCCGTCCGGGTAATTGAAGCCTTCTTCCGGATCCAGGATCCCTAAACATCCCGCAAACCAATCGTGATGCGCACTCCCGGTAAATAAGATGCGGTTCGATCCGGGGATAACCCGCGCATCTTTTAGCAGATCGGGCCAAACACTCTGATTCCCCCAAAGCACTTGAACTTGTGTGCCGTTGGGATGCACCGTCCACAGGCCTTGCGCCCGCCATACTGGCTTATCGGTGTATTCCCACCGCGTGTAGAGGATTCGCCCATCGGGCATCACGCTGGGGAGGTAATCGGGTTCATTATTCGCAGAAATCAAACAGATGTTTTTCCCCGAGCGATCACACCGAGCCAACACGAAGGCATTCGTTGGCGGCATGCACCGCACGTAGCTATGGCCCCGGGTAGTCGTGAAGATCAGGTGTTTCCCGTCCGGTAGATAGATCGGGTCCAAATCGTCGTAAGGACCGTCGGTCAACTGCACGAGGCCCGAACTGTCTATCCCGACTTCAAACAGGTGAAAGCTTTTCTCATTATGAGGTTTGAAGCAGAAGGCCACATGCTGGGCATCGAAATCCAAGTCGGGTCGCCAAAACGACCCATGCAGCGCCCCCTGCGGGGCCAGTTGCCGCAGCTTTCCGCCGGGGTGAAGCCCTTCGAGCACAAGAAGCCGTCCCCCAGGCACCGCCATGTACCCGAGGCGATGCCGCGTTTCGTGATTCCATTCCGACCCTTGTGGGAACGGTTGATCGATGAAAACAAGCCGATCGAAATCGATCAACGGATTGCGAAACATCACCTGCCGCTTAATCTTGCGAACTTCAAAATAAAGTTCGCGGTCCTCATGCTCCAGCGGCAAATTTGCAACTCGGCTTTTTAATACGGCAAGTTGCCGGCTCAAATCCTCAAGGGAGGGTGCGCGCGGCATGGCCTCCAAGCGTCGGATCAATTCTTCGGTCCAGCCGATTTCTTCCCGAGTACGCCTCACCGTCGGATGACCATCTGCTTGGAAGAGCCAATCTCGTTCCAGGGCCTCTTGAGCCTCCGCGGGACTGAGCGTCCTTGTGGGGGGCGTCCGAGGCGATACATAAGGGGCAACTGCCTCATGAATCCGTGGGCGGAACTGGATCTGCGGTCCGGCCGCCAAAATCCAAGTGATCCAGGCTGGCGAATCTTCCGGGATTTGCTCCTCAATCAGTCGGCGACATTCCGCGGCCAGCTCGTCAAGCTTCTCCCAGCGATTCCGCTCCGCCGCCGACAATTTCGCCCATTGGCTTTCCGTGATCGGTCGATATTCGGTCAGCAATTCGCACAGCAATTGCGCGGTCCGACGCACCATGCCCTCCTCGGCTCCTGATAGATAGGCGTGCAGGGTCCAATGAGTGTATTCGGCCAGCCGTGCGCAATCGTCCGGAAATTCCGCGCGAAGAAGCTGCGTCAAAACCGGCGCCGCAACAGCCCGAGTTTCTGGCGGCAGGGACGCTAGCTGATTACGAATCGCCGCAACCGTCTGTGCGAAATCGGCATGGCGGACATACACCTGCCGAGCCAAATCGGCCGCCTGCTCCTGCTGAGCCAAAATCGATTTCAATCCGGCTTGATAGATTTCCGCCAATTCGCGATCACTCAACGCCCGGGCATAGATCCGCAATTCGTCGATTCGCCCCTGAAAGTTCTCGCCACCGTTTAAGGAACCGATGCACCCCGGTGCGCTTCCGCCTGCTTGCAGCTTGCCGGATCGCTCCAGTTCACCAATCTTCCGACCGTCGAAGAAAACACGCATGAATTGCCCGTCATAGGTCGCGGCACAGAAATGCCAAAACCCATCGAGCACATCCTCGGGCCGCAACGGCGCATCACACTCCACATATCCGTCGATATGAAGGCCGAGTGATAAGATCCTCCCATCATGCTGGAAAGAGAATAAGACACGCCGGTCGCCATCTTCCTTGCGAAAGATTTCGCGGTAGGCGCTTAGCGCTTCCGGGCTCACCCACGCGCAAAGAGTAATTTGGCTCAATTGTTCCCAAACAGGGTGCGGCCCACACCGCACAAGATGGGTACCGGAGAGGTGCACCGCACTGCCCGCGACCCCGGGTGCCGATTGGATCGTACCTCGCCGGTCCGCGGAGGGCTGGGCATGCATTCCAAAGGGGCCCGAATCGTAAAGAGTTTGCCCATCGTATCGATCAAAGGACCAATAAGCCAGAAGACCATCGTGCGCTTCGCGATCGGTGGTTTCGCCTTCCTGGGTAATAGCGGGGCCGGTAATCGCCGCGATCAATACCAGGATCGCAATCATAGCGATCCATTCCCTAGGCAAAACCACCTTTCTTCCGCGGCTAACTCGTTTACAGTTACCCACAGCTTACCTCCCCGGCAAAAAGGGCAGACGGAACGATGCAAACACGCTTCCGAAAACACGCGGAATCGACGCCGGTGCTCAGGGCTAGTACATTCCTGCTCAAAGCTCAGAATCTCTGGCTTCACGTCGAGATTTACGAACCTTCCCCCGCCTTGCCGAGGAAAGATATTCCGCCACTTCACCGAAGCCACAAACTCGCACGCTTGAAAAAGGCAAATTTCGGTCCTCGGGCGGCCTTGACTTCCCGCTACAGATTCCATTACCGGCATCTGAGGACCAACTCCCGCTCCAGAGTTTCGGGGCGGCATGCTCTGCGACGGCGGTGCTTCGTCTTCACAGGGCGGTGATGGGCAGCCCCTCGTTTTCCAAATTTCGCAATAGTTCCGCAAATTCGCGGAGGATTCGCCACGTCGCACCCCAGACGCGGTATCCCAAACACATAAATTCGGCTTTTTCGGCTGCTTGCCCGGTGGGGATGGCGGGGCTTTGGCCCACAAAAAGCGGCAAGCCTCCACCGCTCGTGCCTTCGGGCATTAATTCTAGCAGCGTGCGCAGAGGCAGCTCCAGCACCCCGGATACCTCCCGGGGATTGGGGGCGAATTGCGGCCTACAAAAGCTGACGGCCATTACCGGCTGCACCAGAAAGCGGCTACTGCGGACGTAAACCGGGCTGAGCAGCCCCGCCAATTCCAACGGGTGTCCCGGGCAGCCCAACTCCTCGTAGAACTCGCGAATTGCCGCCTCCTCGAAAGACTCCCCCGATTCAATGGCCCCACCGGGCAGACAAACTTGGCCGGCATGCTCCGGCAAATGCGTGGGCCGCACTAGCAGGGGCACATGACAAATTCTCCCCTTCGGATACACGAAAATCAACACGGCTGCCAAGCGGGGTTTTAGGTCGCACTTTTCGGCACTCGGCTTGTCCCCGATTCCTGGGGCCCCAAGCCCCGGCTGCCGACCCCAACGATCTGCTTCGATGAGCCAGTCAGATTTCCCCTCCGGCATTTGCCGGTCTGAAGGTGCGGCCAAACGGCGCCGCAAATGCCGCAAGAGCTGTTCAATATTCTGTGCCATCGGGCTTATGCCATCAGGGATTTTGCCTTTTCGGTTTGACCAACCGGAGGCAATCGCTTGCCGTTTATAGATTCGGTTTGCTTGTGTCCTCAGTATGATATGCGAAGGCTGGGGCGGGTGTCGGCCGGATTTGTCAGGGCTTTGCGGATTTTATCCGGGCGGCAATAGTCCATTTTTTTATCCACGGGGAGAAGTTTTTCTCTCCCAGCCAAACGAAGCCCGAATTTAGCAACACCATCCCAAGATCCGTCGAAGTAGCCCTCGGGGGTTGCGGCAAGCCACTCGTTTCCGTCTCTCCACGTGAAAAGGGCGACGAAGCACTTGCCGGTTTCCACGTCCTACACCCGGGCACTGCCCTCCCATGATCCCGTGACAATCTTTCAAGCATCCGCTATGAAGGCGACGACATCGATCGCAGCCGGAGTATTCACCTTGAACGATTCTCGGCAGGCCGGGACGCGTTGTCAATTGAAGGGTGCACTTTGCTCGGCGCTCCGACACGCTGTAAACTAGCAGGTTGGGGACCAACCTTTGAGGATTTGAAAAACGCAGGATTTAAATAACGGGCACTCAGCCGCCCCATAACCCATTGCCGGTGCGGCCCGACGGTTTGGAGGCCCAAGCTTGCCTCCACGATCCGCCGTGTGATTCGTAAACCAGTCGCGGGGAAAGTCATGAGGCTTATCTTCATCGCCATCATGCTGTGGGTCATCACGGGTAGTTCGAGTGTTTCGGCAGATCAAGGACGGCCTGGAGCTACCGGCCCACATAAAGATTTCAAGCAAGCTGATTGGGAATGTGAAACCGAGAGCAAGCCGCGAGAAATCCGGGATTATTTGGCTTATGCGGAGGTGCAGGCAAACGCAGATGATCCGCTTCCGCGCGACGAGGCACAATATCAGGACGGTGTAAAACAGGACACGCCGCGTAGCCTTCCTCCTGGAGCCCTTGGGCCTGCGCGGACGGTGCCGTCAACCGCAGAAAAGCCGGAAATTATCAGCACGCTGAATGTGCCCTACGGCCAAAGCCCGGGGGTGGGGGCGAATCTCCTTTCCCTCGATATTTATGCACCTCAGGGTGCTAAGGGTTTGCCGGTGATGGTGTACGTGCATGGGGGTTTTTGGATGCTCGGCGACAAAACCCACACCGCGCACATGCCGGCTTTTTTCTGCGGACATGGTTTTGTATTTGTGAGTGTCAATTACCGGCTGTCGCCTGCCGTGAAGCATCCCGTGCACATTGAAGACGTGGCACGGGCCGTGGCCTGGGTCCATGACCACATCGCGCAGCATGGGGGAGATCCGGCTCAGATTCTCCTCATGGGTCACTCGGCAGGAGGTCACCTCGTCGCGCTTCTGGGTACGGATGCCCGGCGACTGGGGGAGTGCGGTAAGCCGCTTTCAATCCTTCGGGGGGTGATCCTGCTGGACCCGGCACCGCTGGATATCCGCGATGCCGTGGCCAACGAGCGCCGCACAGATCGCTCCTTTCGTGCAGTCTTTGGTGAAGAACCGGCAGCGTGGGCCGATGCCTCGCCGATTGTTCACGCCGCAAGGGCGAAGGACTTGCCGCCGTTTCAGATCGTGATCGCCTCCGGCCCGGCCCTTGCCAAGAAGAAAAGTCGCATGGAGGTATTTGCCGCCGTAGTGCGTGAGGCCGGTAGCCGGGCGGAAATCGTGGATGCCTCCGCCGTACGCAACCACCGATCGCTCCGGACCGAGTTCGGCGCGGCGGATGACCCCGTTTGCAAGTCTGTTTTGGAATTCATCGAAAGTGTGCGATGCGGCAAAGCCGACCCGGGCTTAGACGCCGAACCCACATTGCAGCGGGAGTCTCGGCACGGTTGAACGCGCTTGAAGGTGATTTGCCCGAGTGGCGCGAATTAGTCCCGCTTATTCCCGCGGTTAGTCACCTGAGGTAATTTAATCGCCTTCGAGCGCTTCCACCGCGGCACCGGCAACACCGGCACCGACTTTATCCCCGACGTGATATCCGCCAAATGCGCCTGCAATTCCCCCAATCCATGCCCCGATTGCCGTACCCAACCCTGGGCAAATGGCCGTTCCAATAGCCGCGCCCGTGATAGCGCCATAATATCCCCCGGCGGCACCGACTGCGCATCCGCCGGCAAAGCCGCCTGCATTCTCGGCATGGGCGCGAAGCCGTGCTTTCTCCCCGATTTCGCCGCGATCATAAGAAGCCTCGACCTCCATCGAGTATTGCGTTCGTACCGCAAAATCAATGGCCACACCTGCAACCCCCAAAGCTTTGGCTGCTCCCGGCACGGCGACTTTCGCCCCAGACTTAAGAGCGCCGGTAGCAGACGGGCTTGGCTTCGCGGCTGCGGGAGGGATGCCACTTGCTGAAACGCTTGGGGGATTTGCAACCGCTGGGGTGGAAGGCGTGCCGAGCGCGAGGGCTTGTCCGCCGCCGGCAGATACCGGAGCGGGGCCGGAAGTGCGAGGCATCATCTGAGATGGAACTTTCACCTGTTCGGTTCTTATCGCGCCACGAGCCGCACCCGAGGTAGTTCCCCTGAGCCAGTGCTCGCCAGGCTCTGCCGGTTGCCGGCTAGCGTTTTGGCTTCCACTTTTCGAGGGCGAACCGGCATGGGTTACGGGACTCGCCGGGCCAGAAGCTGAGCGGGCCGCGGTGCTGCCTTTGCCGTTTGTCGGCGCATTCGGCGAGATGACACGCAGATGGGCTTGCAGGAGGTTGTCCGCCCGTTTGGCAAATTCATTAGATACTCGATAAATGTTTTCTGCTTTGACCCGCGTGCCGCGGCCCGCGACGTGTTCTGTCCGGACTACCCATGCTTCAAGCCTGCCGTCTTTCGCAGCTTTGAGAACTTGCAGAGCTGCATCTCTTTCTTTTTGCGACGTTTTCGGATTAGAAAGGGTGCGATCGGCCACTTCGAGAGCCCAGGGGATGCTGCCCTGTGGGTGTCCGTATGCCATGCCGGGTTGACTCGTACCGCCTTTGGCTTCGACCACAATGACCCGTCCGTTTGGGGCGAGGTAGACCTGATCAAAACCGTGAGGCAGATTCTTGTTTTTCGAATTTAAGATGCAGATCCAGCCATTCCGCTTCGCCAACTTTTCCGCACCCAATTCGCCAAGAAATTCGGCAATCTCAATACGCTTATGGATCGCATCGGGGTTGCCCAACTCCCAGCCATCTCGTTGATTAAAGATGGGATCTTTGCGGACATCGATCTCGGTGATATCAACAGATGATATCAACAGAATGGTGTTGAGCGGCCGTAGCGGGAAGCTCTGCCACTGCTACCTGGGCTTGAGCATCCGCAGTACCTAAGTAAAGTGCCAAAATGGTGACAATTCAGATAAGCAAGCTCGAGAAAGTCATGTCCACTTTCCCTTTCGCAAGGTTCTTTCCTAATGGTGACTCAACCAAACTCCCGGCAAGACGATCGACCTTACGGATCGCTGAAAAGGATTAATTTTTATCGATCAACCTTGCCTCCCCCGCAGCGGAAGGGAGCCACCTAGTCACCGGCTGGGCCAAATCAGGAACGCAGGGTATTCGCTCACTTTTCGCGGGGCCTTGTGCCCAATCGCAAGGCAGGGTCCCCACTCTGCTTATCGGAAGTGGGGAAAGGAATCTTTTTGCCGAACCGGCTCAGCCTTCCAGTGGATCTTAAACTGCCCTTAACTTTCACTGGTTACCTTGTCGTAGAACTCGACGTAGCTATTTTTCTTTTCCAGAGAAGACCGCGCTTCAATCGCCGCCCGGGGGTGTAAATTCAGTTGGCCCGTGATGTTATACTGGACATACGGTCCCCACTCCCACTGCTGCCGGAGCGGCTCAATGTGTTTTTCCAAAAACTCGTAAATATGGCGGATTCGAAACTTAGGGTTACGGAGGAAACCGATCAAAAGTTCCGTCGGACAGTTGCCGGCACCGCGACCTAGTCCCCCGAGCGAAGCGTCGACGCGATTTGCCCCATGGATAATCGCCTCGATCGTATTGGCGAAGGCCAACTGCTGGTTGTTGTGCGCATGAATGCCCACCTCTTTTCCGACCGGTCGGGCGAAGTTCAAATACTTCTTGACCAATAGTTCCACCTGCTCCATATAAAGCGAGCCGAAGCTATCGACCACCACCAGCACATGGGCCGGCGTTTGCACCAAAAGTTCGAGGACCTGATCGATCTCCGTCTCCGTATTGCGGGAAATGGCCATGATATTCGCGGATACTTCATACCCGCAATCAACCGCGTGCTTGATCATTTCCACCGCTTCCGAGACCTGGTGGGCATAAAAAGCCACGCGGACCATGTCGACCACACTTTTATCTTTCGGCGGAATATCGGACTTCCAATCCGACTTACCGGCATCGATCATCACAGAAAGCTTTACCGGTCCCGGATTATCGCCCACAATTCGCCGAATGGTGTCCTCTTCGCAGAACATCCAACGGCCGTATTTATCCGGGGCGAAGAATCGTTTCGCATTCCGGTAGCCGATTTCCATGTAGTCAATTCCGGCGTTGACGCACGTTTCATAAACGCCGCGAACAAAACTTTCGTCGAATTGATGGCTGTTCACCAAACCGCCGTCGCGGATGGTGCAATCAAGCACTTTCAATTCTGGTCGATACGTGATCCACGGTGCTGGCATCGAACCGCTCTCCTTCGAATCTCAGCTTCAAGTCTTAAATAAACTACTCACTCGCAAACGCCCACTCACTCACCGGATGGCTCAATCCCCCGGCATGGCCGTGACCCATATAGCGGGTCGTCCAACCATTTTCCCCCTTCAAAACGCTGCAGAAATCTCCTTCTTCGATACGCTGGAAAACTGCTCCCTTTAAACGCAAGAAAATTTCTCCCTTTAACACGCAAGAAACTTGGAAGGGGCAAAGTCGACGACCTCTCCACCGAAACTACCTGCTTTAATGCACAGAGGGCTTTTCTGGAGGTGGCTTTTCCGGGGCCCACGGAAAGGCTTCCGCCGAAGCCTTGAAAGTAATATCCACAAGTGCCTTAAAAGTAGGAATGATACTTGGGATTTCCGGTCCATACCAGGGCGGACCGCGGACGGAAGACCCCGCCGATTACCCAAGTTTGTTTCCACTACGGAGTGCCGCCAAGCATCCACCGATGAATGGCCAGGCGTATGCATCCCATCAGCGGCTCGCGCACCACTTCGATAGGCTCCGGGGCGAAATTGTACAGTTTTAGTTTCGCCAGAACATTTTCCCGGAAAAAAATGCTTCGCGAAAGTACTCCCCCGGATAAAGCCAACGGAAAGGGACCATCAAAACCTAGCCTTCGAGCCACTCCCGCCACAAGCTCCGCGAGATCCCGGGCAGCTTGCTCAACGATCCGCGAGGCGACGATGTCGCCCGATCTGGCTATTTTGACAACTCCCCTAGCTAAACCGGCAACACGCTGGGGATCGCCGGCAAGTTTGGCGGTATACCCCGGTAATTCTGCCACAGACTTTAATCGCAACTCACTGAACACAAACTGTGTCAACTGAGTCGGGTGATCTAACCCATCGGCAGCCCGACATACCGCCCTGAGTGCCGCAAGGCCGATTTGATATCCACTCCCTTGATCCCCGAGAAAATACCCCCAACCTCCGGCACGGGCCGATCGTTGCCGGCGATCTTGGCCCCAGGCTATCGAACCTGTACCGGCCACCAAGGCAATTCCCCATAAACTGGGAGAAGCCGCCGCCAAAACCGCTAAAGGATCCGGGACAATCTCCACGCATGAAGCCACTTGTTTCGACCGCATCCACTCAAGAAGCGCAGCTTGCCGCTCCGCAGTCCCAGAACCCGCCCCCGCTAAGACTGCAAAGTTGAGCTTTCTTGGTACGAGGCCGGCATTTCGGCAAGCTGCCGCCATTGCCCGTTCAATATTCTGGGTAGCCTCCTCAAAACCTACCGCCACGGGGTTGCCGGCACCGGCTTTCCCTTTGCCCAGGATTCGAAAGCTGCCTCCGCCCGCCACCCGAGCCACGCATGCGGCGGTTTTCGTCCCGCCGGCATCGATGCCCAAGACTAAGGCCGTCTTCGCAGACACCACTGGCTTCTCGAACGCAAAAATCAAAAGTTAGGTAACGGTTTACAACGCAAACCTTGCGGGGAAAGCCCGGATTTCAAATGCGCTTTACCGTACGAGCGAAGTCTTTCGGCAAAATCATGCGCCAAAATCATTGAAACCTGCCCTGGGCCATTGACGCCCTCGCATTCGGAAAGCTTGACGGCATTTTCGGCGAAAAAGCCCGAGGGAAGTGATGGTCTGGACTTGCCTCGATTATGCCGCGATAGCTCGGAGATCGTTCCTCGCCGAATCTCTCGAGGCGTCTCGCTTCTTATTCCTCGTTTGCTTTACTTTCCGTCGTCGAGGAAGTTCTATTTTTGGTTTTCGCCGATCTTTTCGCTACCGGAGGTCCCATCGCGACGAGCTACCTTTTGCAAATCCTCCGCTTCCAGCACGGCACGCAGATGTCCTCCGGATTCCGCAAGCTTAGCCCGAGCTAAATCGGCAGAAATGCCCAGGCGATACGACACGATGGCCGTCTTCACCTCCCCGCTACAGCTTTGCAAAAGAGCCCGAGCTTTCTCCCCATCCAACCCCGTCAACGTGGAGACGATTCTTTGAGCCCGGTCCCAAAGTTTTGTATTTGTTGCGCGAAGGTCGACCATGAGATTCCCGTAGGTTTTCCCGAGCAGAACCATCGCACCTGTGCTGATCATGTTGAGGACCATTTTGGTGGCGGTGCCGGCCTTAAGTCGCGTGGAGCCGCTCAAGACCTCGGGTCCCACGATGGGGGCGATCACCAAATCGCACGTTTGTTTGAGAGCAGCATCCTCATTGCAGGTAATGCCGATGGTGGCAGCGCCGAGTTGCCGCGCATACTGAAGCCCCGCCAACACGTACGGAGTCCGCCCGCTGGTTGCAATTCCTACAAGAACGTCTGCCCCCGAAAAACCGATGCTGGCAAGGTCGGCGACTGCGGCCGGCCCCTGATCTTCCGCCCCCTCGACGGCGCGAACCATCGCTTGGATTCCGCCTGCAATCACGCCCACCACCATCTCAGGCGGGGTATTGAACGTGGGAGGGCACTCGGCCGCATCAATCACGCCCAATCGGCCTGAGGTTCCCGCCCCTAAGTAAACCAACCTCCCGCCCCGACTCAGGCGGTCTGCCACAAGCTCGATGGCCCGCGCAATCGCCGATTCTTCGCGAGCTACTGCCGGGGCCACCTTGCTATCCTCCGCGTTCATGAGACGGACAATTTCCAGCGGACTCAGCCGATCAAGCTGCTCGGAGGCCGGATTTCGGGCTTCGGTCGTTAAACTGCCTAAATCGTTCATGCTTCGTCCGCGGGAAGCCCCCCCTCATGCAGCGGCTATTTGGTGAGCCAAATCAGCAGGGGTGAAGCGATGAAGATGGAGCTATAAGTACCAACCGTAATCCCCACCAGCAACGAAAACGTGAACGCATGAATCGCCTGCCCGCCACCGACGTAAAGAACGATCATGACAATAAGCGTCGTCACCGCGGTGAGGATCGTCCGGCTAAGCGTTTGATTAATGCTTTTATCAATCATCTCCACCGTCAGGCGCGGGGCACGGCCTTTTACCTCCCGAATCCGGTCGAAGACGATGATCGTATCGTTCAGCGAATAACCAATAATCGTTAGGAATGCCGCCAGGACCGAGAGGCTGATCTTGAACTCATCAATCAGCAAAAAGCCAAGGAAGTTGGCCAAGTAGGCACTCAGAGCAATGGCACCCAAGGTGATCAGCACGTCGTGAATGAGGGCCACCACGGCAGCCAATCCATAAATCACCCGCTGAAACCGCAGCCAAATGTAGGCCACAATAAACACCAAACTGCTGAGCACCGCAGCAATCGCCACCACCCGAGTACCTACGGCAACCGCTCCACCCACCGTGTTGATCGAAGGAAAGTACGGCGTATCGTTAACCCGGGCTTGCACCAACCGGAGGATTTCTTCGGCTACCGCTGGAGCCAGAAAAACTTCTACCTCCCATTCGTGAGCAGCCAACTCGGTTTCGTTTCCGTCCGATACCGTGCGAATCTTATAAGCGACATTACCGGTGATTTGCCCCGCTTTTTGCTCCTGCTCGATTGCAGCGGCCAACAGTTGATCCACCGTCTCGTAAACCACCGCCTGTTCAAAGATCAACCGGGCCACCGTGCTGGAAGCCTGGGCCCCCTCAGGAGATTCCCGTGCCGGCGGAGCCGTGGGCTGAGCCGCCGCAGCCTCGGATGCCGGCGCGGCCCCGGGGGCTGGCGACTTGGCCTCGGTTGTCACCCCGCCGAATGCCGAAACATCCCCCAGGGCAGGTTCGGCCGCCAGCGTTTCGGCCGTGGGATTCTCTGCGGAAGCTGCCGTCTGATTTGCACCTTGGAACCCCACCGCACTTTGGATGATTTGCAGACCTACCAATCCGGCCGAAGTTCCCCCCATCACCAGCGCACCAGGCTGCCTTGGCCGCTGGGTCCAAGCGGATTCCTCCGGCCTGGCGGCCGAGTTTATCCTCGCATTCGAGCCTGTGCCCCTCCGCAAGCTTCCCACTTGTTGGGGTGAACTTACCAGTTCATACCGCATCGAGTAATGGGCCAATTGCTTACCGAAAACCTCTTTGATTCGGCGCTGCACCTCGGCAAACATCTCGCTGGGATCGGCGTTGGGATCCATCCCCCGAACTCCGGAGGTATTGACGATGAAGTGCCGCCCGGGCGTGGGGTCATCCAAACGTCGCACATCACTGATGGCCAAATCTTGCAAGCCGACCCCTTGATCGCCCAACTTTGCCCGCACCAGGCCGATGTCTTGCGGTTCGGTAAATTCAACTTCGATCGAGACCCCACCTGTGAAGTCGATATCCAGTAGCCCTTTGCCCCGTGCGAATACAGCCAAGATGCCAATGACAATCAAAACGACCGAGCCGGCCACTGCAATCGGGGCTTTCTCCATAAAACGAATACTAGGAGTGGCGAAGAGCCGCATCATTTTCAGCCGGCTGATCCATCGCTGACGCTCCGCCACATCGAAAAGCACACGACAGCAATAGATCATCGCGAACATGCTCATGACCACCCCCAACCACAGGGTCACCGCGAAACCTTTGATTTGGTCTCGGCCAATGACGTACAAAACGGTGGCAGTAATCAGCGTGGTCAAATTCGCGTCCACAATCGCCGACATAGCCCGCCCGAAGCCGTTGCGAATTGCCATCCGCAGAGCCGCCCCCCGATCTAATTCCTCCCGGATGCGTTCGTAAATGATCACATTGGCGTCGACCGCCATACCGAGCGTAAGCACTAGTCCAGCAAGACCCGGCAAGGTGAAGGCCGCCCGAATCGAGATCATCACCGCCAGAATCAGCAGCACTGTTTGGAGTAACCCCAGACAAGCAATCACCCCCGCAAACCGGTAGTACACAATCATGAATATGCACACCAGAACCGCGGAGATGATCATCGCTTGGGTTCCCCGCCGCACGGTGTCTCGCCCTAAGGTAGGACCGATCACAAGCTCGCTCACCGGTTGCTCGGACAAGGTGGCGGGTAAACTCCCCGCGTTGAGCACATCGACCAGGTCTTGCACCTCCTCGCGGGTAAATCGGCCGGTAATCTCGCCATGGGTAAAGATCGTATCCCGAATTGCGGGGGCCGAGTACAGGTATCCGTCCAGGATGATCCCCAGTTTCCGTTGAAACGCTTCCTGACCTTCTTCCGGGAGATTATTGCCGGTAAGACCACCGAACCGCGCTCCTCCTTCCTGATTGAAAGTGAAGTAAACACACGGCGCCCCGGTCCGGTCAAACCCCGGGGCGGAATGAACGAGAAAAGCCCCCGTCACATCGAACGGATCCTTGACCACCAAAACTTCGGTGAACTCATAACCGAATTTGGGGTCTGTTCGCTTTCGAGTGGCGATCTCCGGATAAACCGCGACATCATTCTCGCGGCCCCTAGTGATCGGCACCCACCACGCCAAAAGCCTTCCCTCCGGGTCGCGAAGCTCGCGATCGGGGCGCTGCATGGCCTGCTCAATGAGTGTGGCATGATCGCGGTTATTGGCCAGGATGCGGAATTCCAGCGTCCCTGCGGCCGAAATCTTCCGCTTAATTCGTTCGACTTCCTCCCGATCGGCCTCGGGAATGATCACTTCGATTTGGCTGTCACCTAGCGGGCGAATGGTGACCTCCTTGACACCCCCCGGGTTTACCCGCCGACTTACCGCCTGAATCAACTTATCGATTTCCACCACGCGCGGTCCCTCGGCCATCACATCCAGCTCTGCCGCCGGCACCGGACTGATTGACTGGGCCGTAGGTTCGGCGATTTCATAGACGAGAATCACGCCGCCGCGAAGGTCAATCCCCCGCCGCGGAGGCCACCCCATAATCATGATCGCCCAGCCGGCGAAAAACGTCAAAAGCACTATGGCAAACCGGGTTTGATAATCCGGCATTCTCCACCGGAGCGCCGCCACCCGCGCAAGCCCCAACCCTAGGCCAAGCACCAACACGACCGCCGCGAATCGTGCCCATCCGGTTTGACGCCAATCGCGACTGGCGACTTCTTCTTCGTCTGCCGTAGGGGGGAGGGTGGTGGCCGCCGGCTGAGAGTCGGCCCCAATCCCCATCCCTTGTGCCGGTAGGCCAGTGCCTCCCTCGCCGGTTTGACCCCCCGAACCCTGTTGCGGCGGTGCTACGGGTGTCGAACCCTCTTTTGCAGCAGGGACCCCCAGGATGTTTGCCGCCGATGACTCGGTCGCATCGCTCGGCCCGGTTACTTCGCTTGCCCCGCCGGCAGTCGCAGTGCTAGCAGTTGTCGCACCGGTGTCCGAGGAAACCTGAGCCGAAGATTCCCGACCTTGGGATCCTCCGGCGCTAGCCGCGGCGGAATCACCGGCGTTTTCTCCCGCCGCTGCCTGGACCGCGGGCTGAGAGTCTGAGTTTGACGCTTGACTACTGGTCTCCTGAGTCTCAGAGGCAGCTTGAGCTATTCCGGCTACCCCCAAATTGCCGATCGCCACACTCCCCAGATGTTCTACTCCTTCGGATGCCGACCCGGCGAAAGAGGCCTGAGTGAGAGGAGAAAGGGGATCTAAACTCGGCCCGGTAAGGCTTTGGACGGCGATTGCCGTGGCCACGACCAGAGCAATCCAAAGAAGGTTTCGCAGCGCAAAAAGCCGCCCTAGTCGGCCGACCAGTGCATCTTGCCCAAACCACACGAAGCTTCGTGCGGTCCTTACCCCGTTTCCATAGTCTGGCCCATTGCCCAGAAGGCTTTTTTTGCTCTGATCGTCCTGATCTAATCTACCCATCCTACACTTCGAAGACTCGAACATTCCCATCACCCGATTTTCTCGAACTTTACTCATCAAATTCCCACCGCCATTTTCCTAAATTCCCGCCGCGACTCTCCGCTATCGGCCGCTTAAAAGATTGTTTTTTAGATGGAAATTAGGCAGTATTGTTTTGAAGATGCAAATTAGACGGTTGAGAACCCGGCCGAAAACACAAACGCTTTGCACGGTAACAAGTTGCACGGTAACAAGATATAAATGCTCTGAGGAAAACGAAGACAGCTTTGTTTCCTCGCCTATTTGGCTCACATACTTCGAGCGATTGCTCCCGGTGTTAACTCCCCAAAGAGTTACAAACCTGGACTCGAAATAAAGGTACTGCTATAGCGAATCGCTTCCCCGCCTTTAATCCCCTTCAATACCCTTGCTCCAAAAAATTTGTGATCTTCTGTTAACACTGCGTGATCTTACGAAAATGCGTGATTTTACAAGATTCAGTCGGTTTTGCCGTCCTTGAAGGCAGATGCACGATCAGCCTCAGGCTCCTCGCCCAGGACTCGGGCAATGGCACCCAGAGTTACCTTCAGCTTTACATTAGCCGCATCATCGACCTTGATCGTCACCTCATCGGCCTCCCGCCGCACGTTGGTCACCACCCCGTAAATGCCGCCGATTGTGATGACCCGATCATTTTTCTTCAAATTGGCCAACATTTGCTGGATTTTTGCGCGCTCCTTTTGTTGAGGCCTAATCAGCAGCAACCAAAACAAAAAGAAGATGGCAATAATCGGCCACAAAAGTCCGAAGATGCTCGGCCCGCTTGGATTGGGGGGTGATCCGGTCGAATTATCCTCTTCTTGTTGGGCAAGCAAGTACTCGCCGAGTAATCCTCCAGAGTTGCTTACCCCTCCAACACTCATCAATTTCGCCCCGTTATGAGCAATCCAACTTTCAGGAAGCGAAAAACCTCTGGCGGGAGGCAAAAAACCTCCTAAATCAAAACTTTGAAGGTAAACGATGGCAGATTCGGTTTGGCAAGTACTACCACAAGCCTGGCGGGAAAGGCACTCGCCCCAATCCATCCAGCAGCCAACCAGACATAGAACCAAACCGGCAAATCTCCCCTGCGGGATGCGACAAAACCTCCCCGAATTGTCAGACGGGCCGGTGATTTTGGTAACGTGAGGAGAACGCAGGACTAAAGGAAAAGATGTAAGCACATTATTTCCCCATATAAGGTTGGTGGACTTACGTCTAAAAACGAATTGTGAAACCTTTAAACTTCACCAAATCTTTGTAAGCATATCTTTGGAGGTCCAGTGGCTAAACATCAGTATATTGGTCACCTTGGTCCGCGACAGTTCGAGTTCGATGATCCCCATCGCGCCAAACGACCTCAAAAGCTAAACGACCTCAAAAGCTAGTCGTGCAAAACCGCAAAAAATGATTTTGTTACGTTCGGGGTTGTCAGCAGGGGACTAGGGAATTCCGGAGATTGCCGTAGCGGTAAGTAACCCGAGAACTTCGGTTTTCCAAGTCCTTTACCCTTCGAAACCTCCGCTGATTCTGGTTGCCTACGGCCGGTTGAGCCAATTCGTGTATTTCCCACTTTACACAAATCCCGGGTGCGAAGTTAGTCTTCGTAACCGATTGAGCGTAGCAGGCAATTCATGATGGCCTGCGAAGCTCGTCGGCCCCTCCTGACCGAAATGTTCATAAGTCAAATAATGTATATGAATTATGATTGTTTGTTCTCGTTTTACTCGCATAAGAACTCGCATAAGAACTGGGGAGGCTGAGATCCAATATTTCCGCAACCTCAATACCACTTCCGCGGGTGTGCCACCGCGCTTATCACGGGGAAATCGCCGCGCCCGACAGCGCTCGCTGTAAAGCCTCAAGGATAATTGATTCGGCCTTACTCCTCTATTCCCTCACTCCTCTATTCCCTGTGCTCCGCCGCGTTTAAGGGATTAATTCAGATGCTCAGCCGAAATCCATTTGCGGCGACGCGGATGAGCGAAGAAATTTCGTTTATTCGGCCTACCGCAGGCGTGGAAGGACCACCGGCGCTGGCTATGGCTCACCCCCCAAATGGGCAAAGAACAAAGAGGTCTTGGAGTGCTCAAATCATTGGTAGTACAGACCTTAGCTGAAAGCTTCCCGCCGTGATGAAGCCGCGTTTACCGTCGGGAAACGAGTATCGCGGCCCCCTCATCGCAAAAACTAAACAAATCGAAAAAACTAAACAAAAAGCCCGACACCACGATCGCCGGGCCCTCAAGAAAGCTCGGGGATTATGATAAATCGGATCATCGCGTTGGACAAGTGCGATCGCCGGGTTTCGCCCCCTCGCAGATGGCCAGGGAGAAAAAAGGCCACAAGAAGGTGGCGGAGGGCCGGAGAAACCGGCCGTTACATTCCGCGCATGGGGTGCGCCAAGGCCATGGAGGCACAACGACCTAGACGCATCGCTGCGGGAGCGCAGTTTCCCAAATACCTTCAGATACCGAAGGCATGTAAGTCAGAAATCCGGGCCCGCAGCGTGAACGGCGCGTAGGGCAGTTAACTGAATCGGACAGCTTCCCCGGCCTCAAACCGATGGTTTGCTAAACTCGCGTCAAACCGATGGTTTGCTAAACTCGCGTCAAACCGATGGTTTGCTAGAAAGGCTAACTGGAAAAACGGATGAGCAACACGTCATCATCGTGAATGACGTAATCTTTGGACTCTTGCCGCACGAGGTGCTGCGCACGCACCTCGCGTTCTCCGCCGAGTCGCACAAGGTCTTGAACCCTCATCACTTCGGCCCGAATAAAGCCCCGGGCCATATCCGAATGGATCAACCCTGCAGCCTCCAGTGCAGTACCACCCTTTCGGAGAAGCCAACTGCGGACCTCGCGAGCATTGACGGTGAAAAAGAGCATCTGCCCTGCCGCATCCATAATCAGACGCAGCAGTTGGTCTCGCGTCACCCGATTCTCCGAAAGAAGACCTTCGAATTCGGCCCGTTCTTCGGGCTTCATTCCCTCGAGCTCCAGTTCCAAAGCGACGGGAATGGCGACGGCGGGAATACCCGGCGGCAACCCGGCAACCCATTCGGGGGGCACTTCCGAGCTTTCGCGGGTATTGAAAACAATCATCCGCGGTTTTTCGGTCAGCAAGCGGAAGGCCCGGGTAAATTTGAGCTGCTCTTCGCTCATTCCGGATTCGCGGATGGGCCGCCCTTGATCCATGGCTTCCAGCAGTTCCTCCAGCACCTTGAGTTCCCGGACAAGCTGCTCGCGTTCTTGATGCGGGATGGGTTTTTTTAGGCTGGCTTGAATCCGCTCGATCCGCCCGGAAACCACCTCCATATCAGCGAGGAGGAGATCCTCCTCGAAGGATTGCCAGTCGTCGGCGGGGTTTTCGACTTCGAAGGCGCCAATCACCAGGACCAGACAGCCCGCTTCGCGAATGGTGGCCAGCCGCGCGGCATTGCCCTGGTGTGTTCGCGCCAGTCCTTGAGTGTCGACAATCTCAAGCGAAGCCGGCGTCACCTTCTTTGGTTGATACAACTGGCGGAGTTGCTCCAGCCGCGGTTCGGGGATTGCCGTGGTAGCCCCGTGGGCTGACCTTGAGCCGCTGACGTCGGGCTTGCAGCCGGTTAACCACTCGAAAAGAGCGCTTTTACCGCTCCCTTGGTAGCCGACAAGTCCCACTTTCATGGCACGCCTCCTTTGATGGGCCGGAGACGGATAATAAGCACAATCATTATTATCGCCTGGATTTCGCCCGGTAGCCAGCGGTTACCGAGGGCTCCTCAAGTCGGCAAACTTTCCCGGAGTTACCAACCCCCCTAAAATGACGATAACCGATAGGGGGACAAAACACACGGTCGTTTCGCTGGTATGAGGCCCCTGAATGGGCGGCTTTCACACGTATTGGCGATAACGTTCCGTTTACCGGAGAAAGCGTAGTGGTTTGTCAGAATCTTGCCGAAGCGCAGATTCGGCAGTATTACAGGGAACCTCTGAGCAATTCGTGGTTGAGGGCGCTTGTTTGTTTTGATTTCCTATGTGGGCAGTGATGGAGCATGGCAAGGATCGTGATATCCGCACGCTTGCCGAGGCTTTGCGCTGACTCGTAATGAATAGGGGTATAATTCTTGGATTCCCGCTTGGCGGCGGAAGTTTTAGTCTAAGATTATCGGGATCAAACGGCACAGGCATTGGATCCGCTATTCGTTTATTAGGAAGGATTGGGCTTGAGAGAAATATGAGGTTTTTGTCGGGGATTACATTTCTCGGCATGGTTAGAGTTTTTCGCGGCTTCGAGAGTTTTTCGCGGTGAGGCAAACGCGAGAAGAGGTGTCGATGACCACCGGCGATCCGAGGATCGGGTTACTGTTTAGTGGCGGGCTCGATAGTACCATTTTGTTGGGCCATTTGCTGAATGAAGGCTATGTGGTCTATCCGCTGTATATCCGATTTTATTTGCTCTGGGAGGATGTGGAGCTGAGGGCTGCTCGGCGGATTGTGGACAAATTGGCTCAGCCGCGTCTTGCGCCGCTTGTAATCCTGGAAGTTCCGGTCGCGGACCTTTACGGGGATCACTGGAGCTTAAACGGCCAAGGAATACCGGATGCCTTCTCTCGTGCCGAAAGTGTATTTTTGCCGGGCCGAAATGCCCTTTTGGCTTTGAAAGCGGGGTTGTGGTGTCAGCTTCATCGGGTACCGGAGTTAGCCTTGGGGGTCTTGTGCACGAATCCGTTTTCGGATGCGACTGAGGAATTTTTTACGGAAATGGAGCGGGTGCTGGTGCGATCCTTGGGCCACCCGCTTCGTTTTGTGCGGCCTTTTGGCCACCTGGATAAAGCTGCGGTGATGGATCTGGGGCGCAACCTGCCATTGGAACTGAGCTTTTCCTGCATTTTTCCGATTGACGGAAATCATTGCGGCGGTTGCAACAAGTGTGCAGAACGGCACGAGGCCTTCGTCGGGCTGAATCTGCCGGATCCAACAATTTATGTTCGGCCATTGGCTAGCCCCGAGCCGCGGAGTCTTTAAGGGTGCGTAACCCGGGGGGTAGCCCGGGGCGAAATTAAGTGTTTGCCTTTTTAGGAATTGGCGAAGATTTTTCGGCAGGGAGATTGAATGCGATGTATCGTGCGTCCCGGACTCTACATTTTTGTTATGGGCATCGTCTTTTGGGTTATGAGGGGAAATGCCGCAATTTACACGGTCATAACGGAAAGCTCGTCGTCACCTTTGAAGTCGGGCATTTGGACGAACTGGGAATGGTCCTCGACTTTGCCCGGATCAAGCAGGCCATTGGCAGCTGGGTGGATGAAAACTTAGATCATCGGATGATCCTTTGCCGCGAGGATCCGGTCGTGCCTTATCTGCAAAAACTAGGAGAGCCGCTGTTCCTAATGGACAAGAATCCGACGGCGGAGAATATTGCCCAATTGATCTTCGAGCAAGCCTCGGCAATGGGCTTTCCCGTGGTGATGGTGAAGCTTTGGGAAACTCCGCACTGCTCGGCGAGTTATCGGCCCGCCAAAATCCTCAGTCGCCGCCTCCACGATTAAAAAAGGATCATCCCCGGTTTCAAGGAACAATCGCGTGGTCACTGCTGCCCCATGGGCGAGCCGCCAACGCGCTTGCGTGTGGAATTGTCTTCGGCGCGTGAGTAGGCAGAAGCTCCCAGGATAAAAAGTGCACAGAAGCCGCGAAGCAAAACCGAGTGTTGGTGCCGCATTTGCGGGGGTTGGAAAGGGTAGTTTTGTGATCTGCTACCGGCTGCTTTATAGCTGAAAAGAGGGCTTAGCTCTGCCAAGTGGGCTCGTCGGCTACAGCCGCCGTATTTTCCCAGACGTCTTGAGGTGGTTCCTCGCGGCGGAGGATCTGGCCCCCCCATCGCTGGATGGTGCCGATGTGTTCCGGCGAAATGCGGCAGTGGACCTCCATCACCTTGTTGCGGAATTGCCGCGAGATGACCTCCCCCTGGGCGGTCAGAAAAGCGAGCAGCCTGCCGTTGTGAATCCCCAGCTCAACGTGCAGCTCAACTCGAAGGCGGCGGAGGGCCTCCCGCACGGCACTTTCAAGCCGGTCGAGCCCCACCCCGGTTCGAGCACTAATCGGGATCGCCCCGGGGAAAAGCTCTTGCAGGTGTTCCAGCCGGCTGGAGTCGGTCAAAAGGTCCACCTTATTGAGCACCAGGATGGAATTCTTCTGCTGGATACCGATTTCCTCAAGGACCTTGTAAGCGGCACGGATTTGGTCGAGGGCATCGGGACTGGCCGCATCGGCAATATGAAGGAGTAAGTGGGCTTCGCGGGCTTCTTCCAAAGTGGCGCGGAAACTGGCGACCAGATGATAAGGCAGGTCACGGATGAAACCTACCGTATCGCTCAAAAGGACCGTGCCCCAACCCGGGATGGGCCATTTACGTGTACGGGTGTCCAGCGTGGCGAAAAGCCCGTCATGGACGAAGACATTCGCGCCGGTCAGACGGTTCAAAAGCGTGCTTTTTCCGGTGTTCGTATAACCGACAAGGGAGACGGTGATCCACGGATGCCGCGAGGCTACCTCGCGCTGCTTGCGTCGTTCAATGGTGGCCAATTCCGCGCGCAAATCGTTGATCCGCTTTTCCACCAGCCGGCGGTCCTCTTCCAACTGCTTTTCCCCCGGGCCGCGCAGCCCCACCCCTTTTCGCAGACGCGACAAGTGGGTCCACATTCGTTTCAGTCGCGGCATGGAGTATTCGAGCTGGGCCAACTCGACGGCGATGCGGGCCTCATGAGTTCGGGCCCGGGTCGCGAAAATATCGAGAATCAACTCCGTGCGATCCAAGACTTTTACCTGAAGGGCATTCTCCAGGTTACGGGTTTGGGCAGGACTCAGGTCGTTGTCGAAGATCACCACGTCCGCCCCGGTTGCTTGAACCAACTCCTTGAGTTCCTTTACTTTCCCGGAACCAAGGTAGGTGGCCGCATCCGGGGCATCTCGCCGCTGAGTCAGTTTACCCACCACCTTGGTTCCGGCCGCTTCCGCCAGCCCTTCCAGTTCCGCCAAAGGAGGATTTCCATAGTGACGATCCGGCAAGAACACGCCTACCAAAACCGCCTTTTCGATTATCGTTGACGCAAAGCGATCGCCGCGAGCCACAGAGATTTAGCCTCCCCGGTTTGCCGAAAAAGTTGATTCTTACGAACGTTCACCTCCGATTTGACTTGCTCACGATTTCTGTCGCAGGGTGCTTCACGAGCCTTTCGCGACCGCTGACCGAAGCTAAAAGCCCTTCTTAAATCCACCCATGCCTACAAACCATAAAACCACAAGCTATGAAAGCGCGAACTTTAGAGCGAGCTTTTCGTACGGTATCGCTCATCCCGATATTCCATTTCATCATGCCCACGAAAGAAGCCCTCTTCGAATGTCGGCCGGGCGGCGGATCAACATATTTTGATCCTTCACCCGACGGCTTCACGATCGATCTACAATTCTCGCTTTTGCGCGCTTGAATCCAGGATGCGTATGATTTTGCGTCTAGGATGCATATGATGCGGTTCAATGAATGGGGACTATCGATCGAAATCCTCCTCCTCGGTCATCAAGTGGCAATAGCTTTCGTAACGGCGGACATCCAGCCGAGCATCGGCGACAGCATCCTTCACCGCGCAATCCACTTCGTGCAAGTGGGTACAATCGGGAAAACGGCATCCGTTCAAATACGGCCGCATTTCCGGGAATAAACTGGCGATTTCCTCGGGGACCACATCCCAAAGTTCAAATTGGCGAATCCCGGGCGTATCCACGACATAACCGCCGATCGCCAGCGGCAGGAGCCGCGCGGTGGTCGTGGTATGCCGACCCTTGTGCGTCTCCGGACTTACCGGGGCAACCCGGAGTTTGAACCCGGGATCCACCGCATTCAGCAGCGAGGATTTGCCCACCCCGCTTTGACCGGCTACGACGGTCTGACGACCGGCTAAAATTCGCCGCAGGCGGTCGATCCCAAATCCCGTGGTCGCACTCATCAGCAAGACCTGATAACCTAGCTGGCTATAGATTCCCACCAAGGGCATGAGCCGCGACGGATCAACCAAATCGATTTTGTTGATACAAATCACGGGATGAATTCGCGCCTTTTCGGCACTAATCAGCAGCCTGTCGATCAAGTTTGGTTTGAGTGGCGGTTCCGCGGCACTGACGACGATCAAGATTTGGTCGACGTTGGCGACAATGACCTGCTGTTGGCCATGGACCTTTCGACTCAAAATCCCGCGCCGGGGTTCGACTCGTTCGATCAGTCCCTCTTTTTCACCGCTTTCGGCAGGGCGAAAGAGCACCCAGTCGCCCGCGGCCACCACGTTGGCTTGATCGGTGCGGAGGGATTTCAGAAGGCGCCGGACGAAGCATCGATAAAGCGTGCCGTCCTCGGCGCGGACTTCGCAGGTGGGACCATGGACACTGAGAATTCGCCCCCGCTGGCAGCGGCTTTCGTCCACCTCAAGCAGTGGGATCGGGGCGGACTGAGCCTCCGTGGCTTCGGATTCGACCACCACCGTGCGTCGCCGCGTAAGGGACCCTTTGCCGGTAAGTCGTTCGGTACTTGGCGGAAGCTCGTCTTCGATATTTTCGAGGGTGAATTTCTTTGTCCAATCCGTTTCACGACGACGTTCGTCGACATGTTTGCGAAAATCGGCGCGGAGTTTTTTCTTTTTCTTATCGCCCATAAAGCCTCGTTGGTACTTCCCCCCAACTCCTTAGTATTTCCTACCAATCAGATGCGTCTTTGCTCCCAATTAGATCCATTAACGCACGGGATTCTGTCGCCGCTTTTGCTAAGCTTCCGTTGCAAACAACTTAGCGAAGAATATTCGTCCCAGAACCATTTCATCCGGGAAAACAATCGGGAAAACACTATTGAGAAGCCCTCATACGTGCAGTTCCCGCTACTGCGTGAAGTTTTCGTTTGGGGGGAGCCGCACCGATTTGCTGGGTTGAAAGGAGTTCGCCGAAGCTAACCCTGAGTTCATTACGCCACTTTGCTTCAGTCCGGCTTCCGCACCACCGCCATCAACGCCTTCCAAAGTTTTTCCTCGGAATGTCCTAAATCCAACAGTTGAAGGCAGGAAAGAAAATCCAAAGTTTGTTTCCGACATTCCGGGAATTTGCGGAATAGTTATTCTATACCATCAAAAATACGTCAAGTAAATCATCTTTATTGCGGTGGAGTCGTCCCGTCGCTTATTCGCTTCATCTGTCTTGAATTTTAGCACTCGTCCTTCAGGAGGGATCGGCATGCGCCGCATTCCGAAAAAAGGACGGCTGAAAACCGGCAAAGCTTTTGCCGAATTTAAATCAATAGATGTTTACTGCTAACATAATTTTTGGGCCGCATTTTTTCAGTGGCCCCGATTTGATCATCCGGTATTTCGTGGAGGTTCGCGAGGGTAGGGTTCAACTCAAGGTTAGCCTTCCCACTCGGCTGAGGGCCTACAGCCGAGACGTTTCGCCCTAAAAAGGGGGCGAGTCGCGTGTATAGAAGAATAGGAAAATAGCACTAGTTGCCTCTTTGAAGAACTTTATTTAACGTTCAACGGATCAGTGAATGCTGATGCGGCAAACCGCTCCTTTATTACTGACTTTCTGCATTTAATGAATATAAATTCTCCGCGGGTGCTCGGTTCTCATTCGGTTTTTTGACGCTTTTTCCCGGACATCGTGTCGGAAAGATTCACTTTTTGCGGAATCCCCGACGCGCACCCGGAAGCGGAGTTTATCTAATCACCTAAATCAGACAACCGAAGAATCTCGGACGTTCGCCCGGGAAAAGTCCGGCGTATTCGGGACATCTTAGCCGAGTTGAATTTCATCGTCCTCGGCAGCCGTTTCACCCTCTGTCGGTGGTTTGCTACGCGGAGGAGGCCCCAGATCCTCCTCGACTTGCGGCTTTGGCGCGTGGAATCGAACTTTTCGCTCCAACCCGCGGTCTAGACCAGCACGTTCTAAAAGCGATTTTCCCAGGATATCCGCCTCGACCGGATCCGGAGGGGGCGGACCGGTTGCCCCTAGTTCTGCCGGGGAATAATGCACTTGGTACTTATGGGTAGCAATTGCCAGGATGTCGCCCGGATCGAGCCGCTTCTCCGTCACACGGTTTCCGTTGACTTTCACGCCGTTACGGCTGTCGAGGTCCCGTACGTACCAGTAGCCGCCCGCGCAAGTCAGTTCACAGTGGTGTGCGGAAACGTTCGGAAACCGCAAGACGATATCGCAACTCTCGCGTCGTCCTACGAGGAGATTCTTTTTCAAAAGTGGAATCGGATCACCGCCGCCCACGGGGATCAATTCGCCGAACATGGGTCACCCCCTCACTGAATCCGTCGACCCGCCTAATTTCGTGACCGGATTTATTGTACCGCACTGCCGAGATCACTCTATTTTTAGTCAATAGCTCTTTCAGGTTCGCAGGAATCAAGGACGAAAACTCAACCGCGAAGAATTTCCCCCGCCGAATAGCTCTCGCACCTTCTTCCGAAATGTGGGGCACCCGAAGCGATGGAGGCCACTCTGACCGCCGTCAGAACTTCGTCCGAAAAGTTTTTCCCGACACCTCCGGTCATTCGGGAAGTTAACCCATTAAGACAAGGCCGAAAAAAGCCTGAAAACCCCATAGTGCCCGGGAACGCCTTCCTTGCCGACGTCCGTAATTCTTCTTATAATTCTGCTAGGTGACCGTGTCCCCTGCAATTTAACGATCTGAACCCATGGCGTCAAGGAAAAGCCCTGAATGCTTACCGGTGCCGGCTTGGCGTGCAGCGGGGCTTCGTTACTTCTCCCTCGATTTTTTCTACCGGCAACGTTTCGGCTGCAAGACATGGAAAATCAGCCTCGATGTCGGGCATAGTTGCCCGAATGTGGACGGCACCATCGGCACGCAAGGCTGCATTTTTTGCAACTTGAAAGCCTCTGCACCCAGTCGGCGGTTGGCGCAAGCCGGTAAGTCGCTGCTGGAGCAACTCAAGAGCGGAATCACGACGCTCCAAGCCAAACGAAAGGCCGAGGCCTTTGTGGCATATTTTCAACCGGCCACCAATACTCACACTCAGCCGGAACGATTGGCGGAACTTTTGGAGCTTGTCGCAAGTCAGCCGAGCGTAGTGGGGATTTCCGTGGGAACTCGGCCGGATTGGGTCCCCGAGTCCATCCTCGAGGTCCTCGCTCAATATACGCGGAAGATTTGGATCGAATTGGAACTCGGGGTACAAACGATCCATGATCGATCCTTGAGTTGGCTCGGTCGTGGACACAATTGGCGGACGGCCCAGGATGCGATCCGCCGGGCAGCCGATCGGGGGCTAGCGGTCGGCTGTCATTTGATTTTGGGGATTCCCGGCGAAACACGGGCCGACGTGTTGCGCACCGCGCAAGTGCTGGGTGGGCTACCCATCCACTCGGTGAAAATTCACCATTTGCACGTCTTGGTGGACACCCCATTGGCCGAGATGTGGCACAAGGGAAGCATTCGCCTCCTTGAGCGCGATGAATACATCGGTTTAGTGGCCGATTTATTGGAGGTGCTGCCCCCGCATTGCGTTATCGAGCGACTGATGGGGGATGCACCGCGAGAGTTTCTTTTGGCTTCGGAATGGTCGCATGAAAAGTCTGCCGTTCTTCGGGGGATTGAAGCGGAGTTAAAGCGGCGCGATTCTTGGCAGGGCTCGCGGTGGCAAAATACGCCGATAGAAACGTGACTAACTCGCGAGGACTTTGGAATTGAGTAAACCTGGAACCGAGAATGTTAAAAATCGCCTTGCGCTCGCCCGGCATGCATCCCCCCGAATAAAGAAGCTCCTCAAGACCGAGCAGGCTCTCGAAAGACTGTTCCGTGAGGCCGGGGGCGCTTCCTAGCCCGATTCCGCTCTGCAATGAATTTCCCGGGGGACATCACGAGAACGAGGCGTTGAGGAGTGAATGCTGCAAGGCCCATATTGCGGTAGGAGCACTGTCTCTTACCCGGGGGATTCAAAGCGAAGATGAAACCTTCGCGCTATCCCTGCGTCGGAATTCGATCGCTTAACCCCGCAACACAACCCCACAGCTTGGTTGCGTGTTGAGACGTCGCGCAAGTTGGGGCAAATCGTCCTAGGAAACTCGCGGGGATGCACCCTGCGGTAGGGGCGCCGGTCGCTTCAGGCTGGGCCAAGCCTCGATGATTGCTTGGGCAAGCTGGCGAACCTGGTCTAAATCGTGGGCTGCCGAGCACATGAGCCGAATTCGGGCTTGGCGTTCCTCCACGCTGGGGTAGATTGTGGGCAGAACGAAAAATCCCTGTTGCTGAAGCCGCCGTGCAAGACTTATGGCCGCCGCCGAGCTGCCCGTTATGACCGGCACTGCGGGTGCTCGCGGATCTCCACAAATAGGAATGCCCGCCGATTGCAGAAGCCCGCGCAGAAGGATGCTTCGCTCACGAAGCTTCTGGATAAGCTCCGGATGGTTCGTCAGTTGCTGAATGGCTGCCAAGGCCGCTGCCGAAAGCGAAGGAGCCAATGCCGTAGCCTGGGTCATGGCGGGACTGCTCGAGCGAAGCAGCTGGATAAAACTGCGACAGCCGGCCACAAAGCCACCGGCCGATCCAAGTGCATGCCCCAGCGACCCGATACACAAATCGATCGACCCACTATCGCTGTGCCAATATTCGCGGAGGCCGCGCCCGCAATCCCCAAGCACCCCCACACTATGGGACTCATCGACCACCAAAAGCGCCTGGTAGCGACGGCATAACTCGCTCAGCGGGGGGAGCTCGGCGATCGAGCCGTCCACGGGAGATAACCCCTCGATGGCCACGACAATCCGGCGGCTGCGGGGCCGATACCGAATCAGCCATTCCTCCAAGGCCTTCCAATCGCCCCGGGGGAAACATTCCTGCTGGGCTCCGGCCTGCTGGGCACCGTGGAGGAATCCGGGAGCAATTCCTCGCTGATACAAGAATGTATCTTGGGGACCCAAAAGTTGGTGGATCGTGGAGCTTACTGCCGAATACTCGCAGGCAAATACTAAGGCGGATTCCGCTCCCACCAAGGCGGCTAGCGCCTCTTCCAACTGGGCATGGATCGGCCGCTGGCCAGCGGTCAAGCGGCTGGCGGAAACTCCCACACCCCAGCGTTCCAAGGCTTCCTGAGCCGCTTGAAGTACCACCGGATTTGTGGAAAGGCCCAGATAGTTGAAACTGGCCCAATGGACCAGGGAACGTCCCTGCCACTCAACTTGCGGGAATGGCCCGCCGTCCAAGACGGGATACTGCCACCGATCCAGGCCCGCTTTCCGCAGCGATAGCAGCCGCTGTTGTAACTTGACGGATTCCGGGAATTGGTCGATTCTATATTGTTCCGGTCCAATCTGAGAGAATTCCGGTCCTGCTGAGCCCGGTGATTTCCGCAAGTAGCGTTCTACGGCCTCCACCACTTGGCGGCAGGTGTCGAGTTGCGGGAGGACCTCCTCCGGAATCCGGCCACCGAGCTGTTCCTGAAGTCCTGCAATGATTTCCATTCTCTCTAAGGAATCAAGACCCAGCTCGGAGATCGATTGGTCGAGCGTGAGGTTTACGGCCCGATCTTTGGCCACCCGCCGGACCTGTTCCAGGACAAGCTCGATGGTAGTCTTTCCATTGGCCGCCCTGTTTTGAGCTTCCGAGGGTTGCTCAACCGACGGTGGGACTGCACTCGCATCGGGCGGCACGAAATCGCCGTTCGCAGGCTCCGGCGATCCGGCCTTTGCGGGGGATGACTGCCTGGCGGAAGAGGGACGGCGCGAATGCCCGTTGCCATCATCGCCGTCGGCGGCCGCAGCCCGTGGCTCCGCCGCAATCGCTCCATGCTCGGCCCGGGAAGTGGTGATTGTCGGTAAGTTACTCGGTCCGCCGATATTGGGCCCCTTCCTGGAGACGAGGACAGTCTTGAGATTTCCTGAGGCTCCAGCCGCGGGCGCAACCGGACCTGAGGCGGCAACCCGCCCCACTGAAGAAACGGCCTCCTGCTCGGCAAAAACCTCATCCGAAGCGGGGATCTTTTCGGTCTTATCCCGCCGGCTCCACGAGGCCACCATATTTAAAGTTCCGCTTAAAAACGCGGCCCGGCACGCATGGCGTTGAATCTTATTGCTGGTGGTTTTCGGGATACTTCCGGGTTTCAACAGGACGATAGTATCGACCGCAAGGTCGTGTTCTTCATTTATGGCTCGACGAATGGCTTGGAAGACCGGCTCCAGCGCCCCTTTCACGCGCCGTTCCAGCTCGTGTACCACCACCAGCCGCTGCTCGTCCTCCATTTCGACCGCAAAAGCCGCACCGGCATCGGCCCGCAACCACGGGTGGGCATTCTGCACGGTCAGCTCAATATCCTGCGGATAAAAGTTTACTCCGCGGAGGATGATCACATCCTTGATTCGCCCAGTCACAAACAACTCCCCATCGCGGATAAAACCCAGGTCGCCCGTCCGCAAAAACGGGCCCTCGCCCGTGGTGGCTAAATAGGCCCGGAAAGTGTGCTGCGTGTCCTCCGGGCGTTGCCAATACCCCATAGCCACACTGGGCCCTTGGACCCAAATTTCCCCCACCACTCCGTCGGGACAGGGAGTGCACGTCTCAGGATTTACGATGATGACCCGTTGGTCCGGCAAACATTGCCCACAGCCGACAAGCGGGCGAGCACCGGGTTGCCGGGGCCGAGTGACGATCGCTTCCCCTTGACTGAGGGTCTCTGCCTCAAACCAGCGGACCACCGGGGCCTTTTTGGCATATCCCCCCGTTACAATGAGGGTCGCCTCGGCCAGTCCGTAGCAAGGGAAAAAGGCCTCCCAACGAAAGCCATACGGCTCAAAGGCCTCCGCGAATCGCTCCAAAGTCTCTTCCCGTACCGGTTCTGCACCATTGAACGCCACTTGCCAGCTGCTGAGGTCGAGTTGGGCCCGTTGTGCCGGGGAGATCTTTTGGACGCAAAGCTCATAAGCGAAATTGGGGCCGCCACTGGTGGTGGCTCCAAATCGCGTGATCGCCGAAAGCCAACGAAACGGTTTTTGCAGAAAAGCGACCGGCGACATGAGGATGTTCGGCCGACCCACGTAAAGCGGCTGGAGGATGCCCCCAATCAACCCCATGTCATGATAGCTGGGAAGCCAAAAAACCCCGAGCCCGGAACGTGTGTGCTCAAACACATGAGCAATCAGGGCGGAATTATGGAGGAGATTGCCGTGATTGAGCATCACGCCTTTCGGTATGCCCGTGGACCCGGAGGTGTATTGAAGAAAGGCTAAGGTCTCGGAATCAATCGGCGGCTTTTGCCATCGATCCTCCATTCCAGGAGGGACATGGCAGGTAGCCAGCCAGCGCAATTGCTTCAGGTGCGGAGTGTCGTCAATCAGCGATTCTACTCGCCGGAGCACTGCATCGGTGGTCAAAGCCACTTTGGCCTGGGCATCATCCGAGATGGCTTCAATCCGCAGGAGCGACCGGTTGCGACGCGGTGGATAAACCGGCACAGCGACCACACCGGCATAGACGCAGCCGAAAAAGGCGGCAATAAATTCCAATCCCGGAGGATAGAGGAGCAGGGCCCTTTCGCCGGCCAAGTTCATGGACTGAAGCCAGCCGCCAATGGCGCGAGCTTGCCGGTCCAATTCCGCATTGCTCACGTGAACCTGCTCATTTTCGCCATCCACCAGGAAGGTGAAAGCGATGTCGTCCGGTTGGAAAGTCGCTCGGTGACGAAGGAGCTCCACCAGGTCCGGCGGACCAAAGAATGTTCCAGGCCAACGAATTTGCTGCACAGTCGGTCTTCTCCGAGACTTCCACAACCTATTTCAAAGCCAAGGGCGTTTCATTTGCCTTTCGGTTCGGCTGGGATCGACCAATGAGCTTATCCGGGATCGCTCGGGACCCGTGTTAGGGTGAGGATTCGGTCGGTTTCCGGAAACCACCGGGGGATTACCCGGCACAAAACCCATTCAGCCGCACGGTTAACTCACCCAATTTTGAATATTCACCCTAATTTCACTCATCTTGTTTTTGTTGTGAAAGGCTCCTGTAGCCGTCAATTTTGATCGGCGTGATTCTTCCCCGTGCTGCGGCCGCAAATTGCTCGTGTCGTCCTGTGCCGCACGGGCAAGGGTTGCAATTTAAAATGGACCTCTATTGACCACTTTCCTCTAAATTCCGTTCTATTCCGGATATTCCGCTATATTCCGCGAAAGGCTACGCGAGGTCTCCGTGAGGGAAAGGCAAGTCTACCAATCCGATATTTTCGCTACAAACTCCCTTTTTGGGGTGCTTTCGGGGTTCGAGCCAACTTCCATCGAAACTTAAGGCTTCGTTTCGTTAGGCTTTTAAGCCAGCCCTCTGAGACCCTTGTACACCTTTGAATGGTACCGGGGAATGCCTGGTTCGCGTACCGAAAGCTCTCAATGACACCAAGATTTGCTAAAACCCGATTTCCGAAATCAAGCGAACTGACCCTGTGGGTGTGTAGGTTCTTTACATTAGAGATCTAGTTCTAGGAAACCGCGGCTTGGGCGTGTTCAAACCGCCCGTTGATGCTACCACCTATCGCAGGGTTAAACGCCGTGTAATACGTCATAGATCGGACGCCCCCGGCAAGCTCCTCCCAATGCCGAGGCAAGCGAGGGTTTTTCGCACTTCATGCGCGAGGCCCACCCACTGCGGGGAGCCTATAACCAAGTTTTCGACCGAAGTGGCCCATCGGCCAACCAAATTTAGCGGTTTCCGCAGATATTTAGCTTTTTGTACAGTCACTATATCTTACGTTGATTCTTTGCCTTTTCAATCAGTCAACCTAAATTGAAAATTTTGCCGAAATTTTGCGGATGGCGAAAGCTTAAACTCGTAGACGCAAGACCCACAATGGTTTCTAATATAATAACAATAGTGTTTTTTGGTGATTTTGTTTGGTCAAAGCCTTGTGTTCTCCTAAGGCAAATGTTGAGAAAACTTTGGATATTTTAAGATTCTTACACCTTTTCCAGGGCACGTTTTGCTGATATTAATGAAGTCAGTTTCGGTGCATAAGCCTCCGTTTGCCCAGCGGTGCTACCCGGACGTGATCACGTGCGAGCACAAAAGAAAAAAAGATTACCTGCCCAATTGAGCCGTTAATGGTGTTGCAAACCTTTTGATTCGGTAAGGCTACTTGTTGATACGGCAAGCCTAAGCGTTTTTGCGGAATTTGGGCCGGGCTGACCCAGTGAAAGCGACGTGCTTTCGGCGGAGAATCCCTTTCCGATCAGACCCAGGGCGAACCCATGGCCAACCGTGCTAATCCCTACGAGGCGGCCTTTGAAGCTTATCTCCAGCACTTCGGCATCCCGTACGTGGCGGTAGATGAAGCCAAGCGAACCCTCCGCATAGCCGGCCAAAGTCTGAAAAGCCTCGACTTCATCGTGGCGGCGGGGAATGGCTCCGGATGGCTGGTCGATGTCAAGGGACGGCGATTTCCAGGAGGTGGTCATCACAAGCGATATTGGACCAATTGGTCCACGCTCGAGGACCTTCGGGGGTTGGCCGAGTGGGAACGGCTTTTCGGCCAACAATTCTGCGGACTATTCGCTTTTGCCTACCTGGTCACCGGTCCACGTTTGCCGTTGGAGCCGGCCCGACTCTTCCCGTTTCAAGATCGCCTTTACGCGTTTTTCGGGCTACCACTTGCCCAGTACGCGGCGGCAGCTCGGGGGATTTCGCCGCGTTGGGGGACGGTGGCTGTTCCGGCTCGGCTCTTCCGATCGATGGCCCGGCCTATTGACGAGTTTTTAAATCCCTTTGCCTCACCGCGCTCCTCAAGCGATGACCAGCCGGCCTCCGAGGTCTTCGCAGCCCCCATTATTGCCTCCATGGCCTCCTCGCCCGCGGTGGTCGCTTGAGGGCTCAGGGCCCGACTGCCTCGGGGCGCTTCCGCCCCTTGTGGCAGCATTTCGCCGGAGATGACTTTGTCGCAATTGGCCGAGGATGATCTTCTTGATCCGCGGCTTTGCTTCACCTGAAGGTGCCGCAAGCCTTCGCCCGGCGGAGACTGGTTGGTCGTTTGTCCCTTGGCTTGGAGGAAAGGTATCGGGAGTGATACGGGCGTCAGAACCGGCGCTTTTCCTCCGGTGTGGCGAGAGAATTGGGGGGGGTTGGAAACGGCAATGGCAGCCCGCCAGGCACGGGAACGGATTTTTCGAGGAGCGGCAGGCCTGCTGCGGCGGCAGCCTCCAAAAACGGCGATAGCGACTCCCTCCCCCGTGGCAAAATGGGGAGACCGCCAGCCGGTCCGCGTGCAAGCAGTGGCCGAAGTTCCGCAAGTCCCTGCTCGCCGAAATCGAGTCGGGTCAAGATTTCACGTTGGGCCAAAGTGAGGATGACTTCAAACTCGCTGAGTTGCTTCGCTAATCGCTTTTCCAGTGCCTGGATTAATTCCATTCGTTGTTGCTCGAGAGCCGATCTTGCAACCGCTTCAAACGCACTGGCCAACTGAGGTTCCAGATTGCTTTCGAGCTTCCAATCAAGCTCGTCTCCCTCCCTTTGCCACCGGGCAGCTACCCGGAGCTCCGAAATGTTTGCCAAAGCATGCCGGAGACTTTCCGCAATCCACGCCCTTTCGTTGGCCCTAGGCCAACTTAGAGCCAACTTCACCGGGGTTTGCTGCCAGAGGATCTCTCCGAATGTCCCCTGGGATGAGCGGCGAACGCGGACCCAAACGTGCCCCCGACCTCCGGAGAGGGTGAGGGCGAATTTCTCAGGCTTACCGAAAGTTCGCTCACGGACTGCCCAATCACCGCACGAAACGGTGATTTCATCTTCGGTTTGCGGGCCGGAGAAACGTCGCACTGCCGTTGCCTGGAGTTGCACTGGACCGGCGATCGCAAGCTCAAGCTCAAGCGGCTTATTGGCGAGCTCTGGCTCGGAGCAAAGTCCCGTCATCTCCCCGGAATACCGGAAAAAGTAATCTCCCAGCTTTGCCTCCCCCTGAAGCCGGGCCAGCTCGATGGCCCACTTGGGCTCCCGGGATATTCTCACAGGTACGATATCGATCCCGCGGGATCGTTCAGGACTGGGGAGGGCTAAGTAGGGGAGGTACTCCCGCACCCAAAGCACCCACTGCTTGAGTTGGACCAAAAGTTCCGCGACCTCCGGCCCTACCAAGAATTCCGCAAGCCTTTCCGGATGTTCGGCGAAGCGTTGGACCCGCTGCTGGATGTGCGCCAAATCCCGATCTTTCGCGGCAAGCACGCGATTTACATCATAACGGACCTCCCCCGGCAACTGCTCAAGGCGTTGGCGGACCCATTGCAGTTCGGAATAAGTGGCCCCCAATTCGTCGATCAGGTGTTGCCAATTGGCAAGGATTTCTGCGGGGTTGCGGTTGGGCTTTTTGGTGGACTCTTCGAACGCTTTGGCGAGCGACTTGAGGTGTCCCACGCGATTTTTCAGCGATTCGGCACGCTCGCGTAGCTCCGCATAATGGGCGGGCCATCGTGCCAAAAGCTCCTTCATTAACCCGGGCGATTCTAAGGCATCCAGCTCTTGCTGGATCCGTGATTCCACGAAATTCCCGAGCGGCTTAAGCAAGGCTTCCGCGAGTTCTTCCCCGTCAAAGGGCGGCAGCCAAAACCACAGATCATCCTCCTCCAATTGCCCGGGATCCCCGCGGGAAGTCCCGACCCGGATCCCTTCAATACGGGCCTCGCGCACCACATACCGGCCCGCCCACAAGGCCTTTGGGTCCATTTTCAATTGGATCCGGTCGGCTGAGAAAAGATTCGTGTAAGGTTTTCGAGGATGGGCAGCCACCAGTTGATCGATTCGAATCTCTGTACTCAAAGGTGAGCTCTGAAGGCTTCCGATTTCGAGTTTCGCCCCCAGGAGCTTTTGGCCGGCCGTTATGAGAAGGTGTTTGAGAAACCAATTGCGACCAAACCAAATGAGAGCGATCAGACCACCGATGATAAGCACTCGGGGCAGGACGTATTTCCAGCGAATGATCTGTTTCATACGAGGGGACCTCCCGCGGCAGAATACTGGCCTGTGTCGACGGCAGGGGCAGACTGCTGGGGGCTCGAGGTGCTTGCCGGGCCAAGATCGGCTGCCGCGCGAGTCGGGCCCCATCGCTGGGCGATCCGCTGAACGATCACAAAGGCCGGATAAGCCAGCCACAACCCCACCAGCAAGCTCCCGAGTACTACCGTATTATGCCATTTAAGCCAGGGGACAAGCGGCCACTGATAAATCGCACTCCAAAAAGGCTGGAGCACGGGCCATGTCAGAAGCCAATACCCCAGGCGGTGAGCCAGGGGATCGATCCACGGTGCGACTAGCGAAAAAATTGAGGAAGCCACAAGTCCGGCCGAGAGATTTACCTCCAGAACCAGGAGGAGTAGCCCGAGGATCACCGCCGTGAGATTGTCCTTCGGAACAAGTCCCAGAAGCATTCCGAGGATGAATCCCCACGCCAAGTGCTTAGGGGAATGCGGCCCGTTGAGGGCATCGGCTGCCAAGACCGTTTGTTGCCAGGCAAACCGAAGCCAACCGAAGATCCTAAGGAACATGAACAATCACTCCTCGAGTTACTGAGTCGACCTGTCGGCCCCGAGCGATGGGGAGGAGCCGGCCAAGGCCACTTCGCTGGGAAAAGCTCGGTTGAAAAGTTTTCTTCACGATACGTTTCTACAGGTGATCGGCCGCGCAATCCCGCCGACAAAACCCGGGCACAAACCCCCGGGATCGCGATCGGACAAAGCCGTGGGGTTCGTTCGTTTCTTTACTTCAAACCCCCTTTAGGAGCAGGCGTCGAACGTAGGATGAAAAAAAGTAGTAGGACGAATAAAACTAACTAGATAAACAAAAGGAACTATAAGAGTAGGAAAAGTGCCGCCGAAGCGGAGCAACACCAATTGCGTCTCGGAAACCGCCAAAGTCAACGTGAACCTTCAAAGTGAGTCAGTCTAATTCGCGGTTCCCTTAGTTGTCGGTTCTCGGCGGTTCGCCTAGTTGTCGGTTCATGGAACAGGGAAACTTTAGCGAAAAAGTTGGGCCGCCTGCCTTGGCAATTGTTTTGCCCGTAATTTCGGAGGTCGCGGGCTTTTGCAAGCTCTTGCTTTCACTTCGGGAAGCTTTCTAGGAGATGAGTTTAGGCCTCCGTCCACCCGGGCAACGGGGAGAGGAACAATCGCTCGCGTTTCGGCGTCGCCAACAACCTCCGTCCATCCAGGCAACGGGAAGAGATGCCGTGGAGATTTGGGGAAGCGGAGCCCGGGTGCGACAAGCCGCATTGCGCCTCCGGCGGGAGATATGCTCTTGCTTCGGAAGATATTCAAAGGATGAATTCAAAGGATGAGCGAGGTCTCCTCGAATTCATGCTCCGGAGAAGAAGATACGCACTTGTGCTGCAGGAGATAGTTGAAAGGAGCGTTCCATTGGTTCCGATGGATGGCTACTTCCCGTGAGTGAAGGATCGGAGTCGAAAAACGTGTACAGTCCAGGAAAAAAATAGCGAAGCCCTCTAACGATGAAATGAGCAAGCTGCACAGATTGGATGGTTTGAGGGCAATGCAGAACAAAGCCAGGATCGTGCCGGCAATCGCCCTTTCTTAAAGAGGATTCCGTCCGCCGGTGCGTTTCATTCCGTTTATGTCAAAGCCGTAGCCTCTGGAGGATAGGTTACCCCTCGCGTGTGTGTTTCCCTTCGTCTGTGGTCACAGCCATACCCCCTAGAGGATAGGATCCCGCTCGCCGGTCGGCCTCCTTCTCCGCTGCGGCACGTTCCGAGGAACCCCGGAACCCCGAACCTTTTCGCCCTTCAAATTACTCTCGGAAGGGGGTTTACTTCTAAAAGGGGAGTGTCTCCTGAACGGAAGAACGAAATGGGTGAAACCGGCTTTTTTTGCCACAATCCTGCACTTTTTGCCGCAGATTCTGCCGGAGATCTTGAGGGCCGGGCTCAGGGATGAGTCATAGAGTTACTTCAAGGGGCGGCAAACCACTGAATCTCTTAAGTGGCTTTAAGGTCAAGGGTTACGACGAAACTCTGCTAAAGGAGTCTCCGTATTCCTCCCGAACGGCATAACTTTTTTGTCAATTGGCTTGTGCTTTGCCGGATAGGCGAAGCGGTTGAGAATTGAAGCCGCACTTATCCTAAAATCGTTTTGGGCTACTTCTAAAGATCTTTTTGGGCTACTTCCGGATATGGGGCCCGAAAGGTCGAGGGAAGACTCTCGAGACTCTCGCCCGCCGAAAGCTAACGCTAAACGTCGTGAGGGTAAGGGCAAAGGTTTTCAGAGCCAACGCCACGTATCTTTTCGCAGCCGTCAAGTGAGCCATTCAGGCGAGATCCCCATGCGGTACTGCCATCCCTTCCGAAATTAAGCCAGGAAATCGGGCGGAGAAGTCCACTACCCTCGGATGAAGCGGGAGAAGATTCTGAGATGATCCCGGCAGGTGTTCTCGGTTTGCTATCGGCCGTTGGGGCCCAGCAAGTTCTAAGCGTATTGAGCCGGTGGGGAAACTCGGCTCAGTCCGCACAAAAACCCACCGCCGAAGCGGAGCCTGCATCGGATACCGGAGATCTCTCGGCGGCAATTGCCCCAGACAGACTCCAGGTTTTGCAAAAGTTGGCCCGGCGGTACGACCTGCGACATATCACGGCCGATGAGCTGGCCAAGCTTGCCCAAACGCTTCGGGATCTGGGACTAGTTACGGAGGAACAAGTTCAGCTCTTGACCCGGCTCCGCAGCCAGTGGCATGCCGCGGGTATCCCCGAGGATCGACCGCTGGATCTTCTGGCCCATTGCCGACGGCGTTTGGCGCTTGCCGAGGAGGGGGCAACGGTTGCGGCCTTTGGCGCAGATCCAAAAGAATCGTCCTCCGCGGGTTTTGCCGATATCCGCTTGCTCCGCGAGCAGGTCCGGCTCCTCGAGCGGATTGCAAAGCTTGCGGATTTAGCAGAATCCGATTCGGATGAATCCGGGGCGATTTGACCCGACAAAGGAATTGTTTTTGACTCGGCCAAGGACTTATCAGGAATTCTCGGCCCCTAGCCTCATTTGTTTTTTCGAGCTTTTTTCCCAAAACGCTTCAATTGGGAAACTAAGAAACACAACGGGCGATTCGGCTGCTAACCTTTTTGAAAACCTGTGGGCTTGAGCCGAGAATCTTGAGCCGAAATCTTATAGGGTCTCAACAATCTGCCTCTTGTGCTCTCAAGAATCTGCCAGATCCTAAACGGACCCTCTTAACCGCGCGGCTTTCCCCCCTATTTTTCTGCCCGGAGAGAACGGAGTTGATTTTTTCCTGCCCTTTTTCGGCCTGTGCTCCGGGTTTTCTCTCATCATCCAAAGTATCTTCCAAAATATCTCTAAAATATCTCTGTCAATATCATCTTTCTCCCTCCGCATCTTTTTTCGATCCATTCCCTATCCGGCTACGTATCGAACCACTATGAAACTACGTATCGAGCCACTAAGAAATAGGATAGATAGCACCATAGGAGGATGGATGGCACAAACGCGGATGAAGCTCTTCGGGAAGGGCTTGGGAAGGAGGATTCGTTAAAGAGACGGAGGCGTCTTTTAAGCCACGGCCGCGATAGCGCGCAGCCATCCGAATCGGTGGAGTTTTGCCTGCTGCGCCGGGGCCGGCTCGGCAAATCTTCACGTTAGTACACTGAGGCGCTAGATGCACAGCCGCCTGCCGCAGCGATTTGGATTTCGGCTTCCGGGGCATACCCCTGCGAGTGTTGTCCGCGCTTGAGCCCACCCTTCCCGAAGTGCTTGCCACCCTGAGATTCGGCATTTCGCCACCGGTTTCCTGGGCTAGGGCGCCGGTCCTGTATCATGCGATTTTGGGCTGACTGGGCACGCCGTGAGGAAGACTCTCATGAACGGAACGGCGATCCGGTATTTGGTTTTCGATGTAGAAAGTGTGGCCGATCCGGAGCTTGTGGCCCGATTGCGATACCCGGGGCAAAACCTTTCGGGGGAGGAAGCGGTGCGCCGCTACCGGGCCGAACTGATGGAGAAATACGATAGCGATTTCATCCCCTACACTTTTCAGGTGCCGGTTGCCGTGGCCATTGCCAAGGTTACTGCCGATTTTCGCCTTGTGGATTTAGTGGTGCTCGACGAGCCGAACTATCGACCGCCGGTCATCACCCAGACCTTCTGGCGAGGTTGGGAGGCCTATCGGCGGCCTACCCTGGTGAGCTTTAACGGCCGCGCCTTCGATATTCCGCTCCTGGAGCTGGCGGCTTTTCGCTACGGCGTAAGTGTGCCGGGGTGGTTCGACAGCAACCTCCGCGCGATGGATCAGCCGCGAAATCGCTACAATACCCAAGCGCATCTGGACCTGTGCGACCTTTTGACCAACTTTGGTTCGGCGCGTTTCAACGGCGGGTTAAACCTCGTGGCCAATCTACTAGGTAAGCCCGGCAAAATGGAGATTGAGGGGCACATGGTCCAGGACCTTTATTTTGCCGGACAATTGGATCGGATCAACGACTACTGCCGTTGCGATGTCTTGGACACGTATTTCGTGTTTTTGCGAACCCGGGTTTTGGTGGGAGAATTGGATCTGGCCACCGAGCAAGAAAGGGTCCGGGAAGCTCGGGCATTCCTGGAATCTCGGGCCGATCAAGTGCCCGGTTACCGAATGTACCTTGCCCACTGGGGTACTTGGGTGAATCCTTGGGAATCCATCGCAGGCTGAGCGGATCCTAACTGGGACTATTGCGGCTTTTTACGGCAGTGATGCGGCGGCTGGGGAGCCTCTAAAGACGAGAATGGCTTGGCTCGCTGGGCGACAAGGCATCTTGTGGCTGATCCAGAGTAGCGCTTAAGGCCGCCGGCGGCTAGTCAGGCCAATCGTAGCGGAGCGGACGGATGCTCTGCACAAGGCTTGTGGTCATGGCCTGAAAGACCGGTCCAATCGTCTCGAACTCGCGATCCTCTGCTTGACAAAAAACGGCGAGGGTAAATCGATCGGTACGGATACAACGGATTTTTGCTGCGACAATGAAATCGAGATAGAAGAAGGCAAAGTCGTAACCGATCAACTCGCGCTCCGCGACCGTTTCTTGGACTGTTTCTGCTTCGACTCCTTTATACTCTGATTGCATGGTCCTCACGGCAGTTTGGGCCAATTCCTGAGGATCGGTCTCCGGCGGGTAGAAAGCCACGCTCCAGAAGCCACCTCCTGGGGCGTGGACCGTCACGGAGCGATGGCCGGCCAGCCATTCTTCTTCGTCCAAAACCCAGTTATCGGGGTAAAGGAACCCGAGCCCTTTGTGACGAAACTCCTTCGGCATTTAGCGCTTCTCCACGGGTAATTCGTTGTTTCGCCCACCAAGTGATTGCCCTCGGTCTTGCTCCCTCTTGTTTTCCCTCGTGTGAGCTGCTCTTACTTCACCGGTTCAAGATACCGGTCAGCAATAGGTTGCTGCAATTCTTTGGGCCAGCATTTGTTTTTTGCAGCCCCCCCAATTTGGCCCCGGCTCCCTTGGTTACAGGGGGCTGATCCAGGCATAAGCTGTACGACGCACAAAAACGGACACATATCGTTACCTACAAGAAGGCGGAATAGGCCCCAGTAGGTGAGTAACAACCGGTGGCTTGGGTATAACGGGAAGACTCCGGCAACTCAGGAAGTTGGGAGATCTAAAGAGAGTTGTGTGATTAAAGATAAGACAGTGAAGGACGCGGGGCAAAAATGCTGTCGCAAGTAGAACTTTGCGCGGTTTCCCCGCTAGGGAAAGCACAACTTTCGGAAGAAAAGGCTCGGCATTGGGGTGCTTTCGCAGCGGAAGTTGCCCTCGGTATATTAGAATTTGCGTTGAGCCGTTCGAAAGTTTATTTCTTCGCTAAAGGACGGTTTCAATCCCTTGATTCTTAACGGATGGTTTGAATTTCTGGTTTTTTGTCGGAAACAAATCGGAAACAAAAGAGAAGGTTTTTTTGAAAAAAAAAGATCGGTCCTTGAGGGCGCGATCGACCGGAATGAGCGGATTTCACGACGCCAGGATTGTGCCGGAAAATTTGCTTGCAGATTTTGGGGCCACTACGGAGTTAGCGACATTTATGCGGGCGAGAGAATTCCGGCCGAGACAATATTGACGGGGTTGGGATCGTGGGTCGGCGTCGGTTTTGGCTCAGGATATTCGAGAAAAAACGGGGACACCGGCGGACGGTATCGCCCCGGGTTGCGTTCGTCATTGAGGCAGCTTTCTTTACTTCTTTGATCGTAATTGGAATTATCGGTGTTTTAATAATCGTCGTCGGTTACTTATGGCCATATTGGCGTGCAACCCACCAATTTCGGCCGCATTGGGCCCGGGTACTTGATACCAGAATTGCCGAGCAAGCCGACGGGGAAAACCGTCTCTTTCGACCCGAGATTTTCATCGAATATGAGCTGGGGGGGACCACTTACCAAATTTGGACTTATGATGTTCAGACGTTAGCAGGCAACGGATTCTTAGCCGAACGACGCCAGGCGCTACGGATCTTACGTTCGGTTCAGCCGGGCCGATCTTACCGTATTTACTACGATCCGGAAAATCCGGCAAAGGCCGTCTTGGTGCGGGGGATTCCCTGGTGGATTTGGGTGGTGGGGTTGGTCCCTATTTCTTTTTTACTCTTGGGAATTGCCGGGCTGACCTATCTGGGCCTTTTCGGCGGGTGGTTGGGAGCGGTTTTGAATAGGGAACCTCTGCGTCGCAGGCGACCGGATGGAGATTCCCCTAACGGAACTTTATTGGCCACGCTCCCGAAAGCCATTACCCCGCAGGAAAGTCCAGGCACCCGGTTGGCGGTGCGACTGCCGGTCAGCTCCGGTGGGCTTTGGACCCTCGGGGCATTCGGGGCGGGTTGCCTGTTGTGGAACGGCTTGAGTGTGATGCTCGCCGGGTTTGCGATCCAGGGGGTGGTTCGGGGGCGGCCCGATTGGGTGTACGTGGGTTTTGTCGCGGCTTTACTTGCGGTTGGAATTTTTTGGGCCGTTTGGTGGCTTCGCCAGGTGTGGGCCCAAACGATGGTCGGTCCCACGGTGCTTGAGGTCTCGCAGCAACCATTTCTTCCCGGACAAGAGTATCAGCTTTTCATCTCGCAATCGGGCCGATTAAAGCTCGATTGTCTGGAGGTTCAGTTGGTCTGTGACGAACGGGCCATGTACTGTCAGGGGACCGAAGTTCGCGTGGAATCCCGGTGCGTGGTATCGGTGCCGATTCTTCGGCGCGAGGCTTTCCAAATCGAAATGGGGGTTCCTTTCGAGGCCCTTTTTCCCGTGAGCATGCCGGCAGGGGCCATGCATTCCTTCAGGTCTGCCCACAATGAGATTCGTTGGTCCATCGTGGTCAGCGGAAGTTCCGAAGGTTCGCCGTGTTTGCGGCGGGTTTTTTTCTTGGCGGTTTACCCCCCGGGAGTGGGGACGGGTGCCTGATGAGCACACGAGCTTTGGCCGATCAACCGCGCGTAATTCTGCGTTTGGACCGCCATGATGGCGTGTACCAACCGGGGGAAACCCTCTCTGGAGAGTATCGCCTGGAGGGGATTAGCCGACGGGACCTGGAGGGCTTGGAAGTAAGCGTGTTGTGGCGGACGGAGGGAAAGGGCGAGACCGATACCGGCACCCATGCCCTCTGGCGATATGCCACAGAGCTGGGAGATTGGCTGGACCCGCGTCAGCCCGGCCGTTTTAGCACCGTACTTCCTGCCGGACCTTTAAGCTACCAGGGCGCGATTGTGAAAATCCTCTGGCTGGTCCGCATCCGCGTCTTTTTGCACCGGCAGAAACCGCTTACGGTGGAAACGCCGTTTCAATTGGGTGAGGTCAGATCTGTAGGTCCGACCTCGGGCGCAACGGGATTCGACCGTTGAAAGGCGGTTTGTGACTGTTTAAGGTTGAAAAATAGTACCGGGCTCGCCCGAAAAACCGGTGCGGATTGTCCGAAACTCGTTTATTCGCGATTGATACCCGCGCACCACTTGCCGGCTTTTCAGCCCGCGGCGCAAGCCGTCGCCGAGAAGGGCACTATTTGCGCGGAACGGCTTGCGGCTATACGGCTACCGGTCGCTAGTCCGTCAGAGCGAAATCGAAAGTATTCTGTTGGCCGGAGCTGACTGTTACGGTGAAACCCGAGGTGGTCGGATCGGCATACTTTGCAGGAAGCAAATGCTTGGGGGCTGGCGTGGGGGCTGCACCGGCCTGGGCTTCTGTTTCGGCATAATCGGCTGGATACTCTTCGACCGTGGGGCCGGATGGGCCGGTGGCTCGTTCTCCGCCTTCAAACTTTTCGATTTTCACGCGGTACTGGCCGGGCACGACACCGTCGCTTTGCGCAGTTCGCATGGTGTAGCGTCCTGAGGCGTTGGTTTTGCCGATTGCGCTTTGACCCTCGCGGACGGGGATGAAAGAAACCACCGCCCCTTCCACGGGTTGATTGTTGTAGGTCACCGTTCCAGTGACGGGAACAGTGTTGGCCGAACCGCCCCCTCCACAACCGGGGCCTAATGCTAACGCCCAGATTCCCAAAGCGAGTAAGCAACCGGCAGCAATCCAAGGTTTACTCATTTCGAAAACCCTCCTTCGATTCGGTTTTTACGCTTTACGGGCCATTTCCGTTTTTGAGCCATGCACCGAAGGCACACGACCGGCGCGTTATGGAGGCGTGATGGACAACCCTACAAACGTCGCGCTTTGCCCACCTGCTGCCCGCCCATTTCATGGCGAGCAGCTTTTACCGGCCCCCTGCTCCAGATCAACACACTGAATCATATCTGACGCTGCGCGAGCCAAGTTACTCACGGGAACGCCAACACACCGAGCTTATAACGAACCGGGCTCATGAAGTTCGTAAGGAACCGGAATTACGATGAGCCGCTCAGTCGTGACCTCCGTCTTCACATAACCTGGCGCGTTGCGACCGCCAATTAAAAATTAAATCCGGGCAACAGTTGGACCTTGGAAGGACTGAAACCTGACCCGGAAGGACTGAAATCTGGCCCGGGCCAGACTTTTTCGACCGCCAATCAGCCGCGCAACCCCCTCTGTCCTAACGGACTCAAGGGGCAGCCGCTCAACTGACCCCGAAATATTCGCGTGCGGGATCTGGCATCTCCTGCCAATCAGCGCACTGGCTACTTATTAGCGGTAGACCTGCGTCGGAGTTTATACCGAGGCTATTCAATCCATCCCGGGCTTAATTCGGCACGCTGACGGCTTCACCCCCAGCTCGCGAGCCCAAGGCACCCCAAACACCGTAGCGCGAGGGACCCGTTTCCGGCTGGTAAACGCTCAGGGTTCCTGTGTCGATGGAGTTGCTGATAAACCGCACCGAGCCATCGACAAATGAGGCGTTCACTCCACCGGGATGCCGGCTCGCCGGGGGCAGGACGCAGTGGTGCGAATCGCCATACTGCCCACCATCGCAACAGGCCGGAGCATTGGGCGGCAGTACCGTGTTAAAGGCACAGTACATGGGTTGGGCGTCCGTCCAACGAATCCCGAATCGGCACTGCACAAGCGTGCCGGCAACAAAGTAACGACCGTCGCTCACCGTAAAGCACAATGCCGGGTTCTGCACAATCCCAGTTACTCGTTGATGAACACCCAGGACATGCTCAACCGTTTGACCCGAGATGGAGACAGGATCCATCGCCCGATACGGCGTGTTCTGCTGGCAGAGCCGTTCGCTGAACGCAACCGTGTTGCTGGTCCCGTCGAGCACATCCGCCATGCTGTACATCACGTGCGTCGTGGTGGTACTCGGGCGGGTCGCGAAAATTCCCCGCGCCCGGCGCGGGCTGCCAAAGCCGTCCATCAAACTTTCCGCCACATCACCCATGCTGAAGGCGTAGCTGTTATACGGCCCAGAGGCAGTGGGGTAACCGTTATCGGACGGGCACTTAAGAATCGGGGGAGAAATGTTCCAGGGTGCCCAGCTCGACCAAGGGGTGGGACCCTCAGGCGGGATGCCACTTGCCGGATCACCTGCCCGAATGCTCTCCCACATCGGGGTCTGCTCCATGAATGGCAGCAGCGACACGAAGCCCGCTCGACGCCCGGAATTGAACGGAGCCCCCGGCAAGGTGCCTCCGCTTCGATACACGAATACTTTGTACACGTCGTGATAGTTGTGCAAGGCCAAGGTGAGCTGCTTCAAGTGATTAACGCACTGAGAACGCCGGGCGGCTTCGCGAGCCGCTTGGACCGCCGGTAAAAGAAGCGCGATCAAAATCCCGATAATCGCAATCACCACCAAAAGCTCTACCAGAGTGAACCCCCTGATGCGATGACAGGAAACTCGAGGCATGGTCGGCCCTCCTTTGAATAAAGAGCGGGAAACAAAAAACCCGAAACGACGGACAAACGAAAAAGAACCAATTCTGTTACCGGCCTTGGGCGGAGTATGCCGCCTCATGAAGGTCCTCTTGCCCTTGAGTCTGCGCGAGAGGTCTTCCCCGGATCGCCTTTCGATCTCCCCGTCGGGGAACGGCGCCACACCCCCCAAGCCGCAGTCTCACAAAGAAAGGATTATAAATAAGGCCGCACGGTGTCGTCAACAACTCGACGAAAAAAACTAAAAAACGGGAACGTCGGTTTTCAACAAATATTTCTGGCAAACTGTAATCTATTCCTCGGATGGTGCGGCCAATTGTTTGCTTAAAAGCACGTTTTGAAAGAAAACTAAATTTGGGAGTGCTTCAAAAGGGGGAAAAGAGGAGCAAATTTTGATGAATTTGTCAGGGCTTAAGTGGCCCGAGAAAAGGGGGACTAACCGAAGTTGACAAATGGCGGGTTTCGGCGCGATTTTTGATTAATGGTGGATATGACCGATATGATTGATCGACTGGGGGAGCCATTCCCCGGGGCAATGGGGTAACGAATATCAATAACTTGGGGCGGGAGCCCCGGGAGCTTTTCCTCCGATTTCCGCGCGGCGTCTGGTGTCGTCCCCACTGCTGAGGCCACTGTCCGCGACCATAGATGGCTCGAAACACGATCCTGCGGAGGTTCAGAAGAGTCGAAATATCTCATCTTCGGGGCAGCTTTTCGTGCGACCCGGCTGTCCGCTTAAGGCTTTTCTCCCGGTGCGATCATCAGGAGCCGGTAGTACCGCTCAATCCCGTCTCGGGCCACCCTTCGGTAATCCAGGAGCTTAAGCACGCGGTAACCACCGAGGGGGTGATCGCTTTCCTGGGCCAAAAGCTCTAGGGGATTGCCGGTCGGCTGAGAACCATTCTCGGAGGAATCGGGGGTTGCCGGGGCCACCAAAAATAGGTGGGTGAATTGTCGTTCGACCAGAAGGCGGAGCAACGCGTCCGGTTGGTCGGTCAGATGCGCCTTGGGGATGATCCGCCCTAGGAGATCGGCTCGTACTGTGGGGCACGGAAAATAAGCTCCAGATTTTTCCTGCGAAAGGAGCCGCACCTGACCTTGAGGCCAAAGGGCAAGAGCCTGAGCAGCCGGCCAAGTCGGCTCATGGCCTGCCAGATATTGCTGCCGGCTTTCGACACCGGTCGCGACCCCTAAGTGGTGCCGGGCCTGCCAAATCGACCATGCGCCCTGAAGCGTGGAAAGCCCCAGAAATAGGCCCCAAAGTGCATGGCGAGCCCCCCGAGGTGCAAGCGGAAGTTGCATCAAGACTGCTACCGACCCAATCGCGACGAAGGGAATGAGGGGGAAAAGGCCGCTTGATCTCCCGTCCACGAAAAACCATAGCACCCAATACACTCCGCCGGCAATAAGCCAGGGGCGCAGCCGACTCGCAGTGCCGATCAATATTAGCCCGGGCAGAAGCGCGAGGGGGAGGAGCCCGAGCCGGTATTCCTCAGGTCCGAATTGCTCGGGGGTCATCGTCACCTGCCAGGGGCTGGCTACTAAGAAGATCAATTTGCTTAGAAGGCTCGGTTGGCCAGGGAACGCGTCATCCCGCGATGTACTGGGCGAGCGGGCTACCCCTGAAAACGAAATAGGGTGTAAATGTCCAGTATCCGGGTTATTGGAGGGCAGCTCTAATTGCGCGGTTGTCTTATGGAGTGCCCTTGGTGATTGAAGAGGTTCGGTTGATTGAGCGGTTAATCGCAAATACCAGGGCGTGTAGAGGGCGATGGCGATAGCCGCGATCGTGCCCGCAGCGCGGAGCAGCCGCTGAAAAGGCATGCTTCCGATCTGGCCGGCGATCGCCGGGACCGCAGCAAGACTCACCACGAAAATCCACCCCGTGCTTTTCGTGGCCAAGGCAGCTCCCAAGAAAATTCCCAGACTCACCGGTCCTAAGCTTTCCTCTTTGCGAAACGATCGGCTCGCAAGGTAGGCCGCCAGTGTGGTCCAAAGGGCCATCGCAAGATCGGCAAGCGGTGCCGTCATTTGATACATCACTCCCGGGACCACCAGCACGCTTAAGCCCACCCACCGTGCGGCGCGGGCATCGAGAATTTCCCGAGCCAGGAAAACGCTGGCGGCCACCAGCAGTAAGCCCATGGCCCAGTGGAGGAGTTGCGCCGACACCGGGCCGTCAAGCACCAGGGCCCACAGGTAAAGCATTTCAGTGAGGCGGGGGCCGGCAGCCGACTCGATCCCGCTCAGATAACTGATGCGGCCTGTGAGCAAAAACTGCTTGGCAATCGCGAGTTGATCGGCCAGGGCCGCCGGATCTGTCGGTGGGGCCAATGCGGAGACAAGAGTCGCGGCCACAACCGTGGCTCCGAAGGGAATCGTGTACCCCCGGAAAACTTCCCAGAAGGTGCGCTTGGATGGGAAAGTCGCCGAAGGAGCTTCGAACAATCCCCCTAACTTCGTGGAAAGGTATCCTGCATGGGGTACCGAGGAACCTGAGGGTGAAGAATCAGAGGAAACCGAGGGTGAATCAATCGCCACCTCGAGTTGTGCCGGGGGAGTGGCGGGCGCAAATTCTTCCAGTGGCCAAGGCCCTATACCGAGCGATTGGAATTCCGAGAAGCCATGCTCGGGCTCCGGGTAGATTCTGCCGGAAGTGCCGGGCGACCACCAGCGCGCTTGAAGCGAAGCACTCTTTGCCACAATCGGCGTCGCGAGAATGTTCGAGGGCGTTGACGGGTCATTTTTGGAGTGGAGCGAGCCCGACGGATTTTTCCGCCAGGCGATTGGCGGAACCGTCAAGACAAAATACTGCCTTGCCAAGGTCATGAGACCGAAACTTGCCAAGAGAATGGTTAAGGCTGTGATAAGATCGGAGCTCCATAAGCCTGCCAGCCCGTACGCAGCCAGAGCGCTTCCCGCCAAAACTAAACCAACGGCCGTTGCCAGGATTGCTTCTTCGAAGGGGGTGGTTTGCCCTTTGTGCAAGTAAAGCACCGGATAGCCGAGGCCATAAGCGGCCAGGAGCAACGCGAGCGTGCTGACTAGCGACAATGAGGAATCGAGCATACGCAGGATCTCTGAATTGGCGTAAGATCGCCGAAAGTGCGGAGTTGACCGGTGCGGGATCGAAAATCAGATACCGCCCTGACTTCAGCACCTTTGGCAGTTGATCTCCTTGGTTTTTGCTTGCGTGGCTGGGGTTATGATTTGCGTGGCTCCGCCGAAAGGCGTCGTAGCGGCGGCCGCTGCCTAGATGTACTGCCTTCGACTAAGTCATCTTTCCCTCGATTAAATCCGAATTTTGGCGATGACTTTGGGGCTATCACGTGGGACTTGTCACCAGAGGCCGGCAAGCCGCGCCAAATAAAGCGCGGTTACCGCAAAAGCCCAACCGACCAGTAGCCACACTCGCCACGGGGCTACCCGCTGAGGCCGCACGACTTCGGCCATTTGGGCTTCCAGAATGAATACCGGCAGCGGCTGCTTCGACTCAAGGCCGCTTGCCTCCTCCGGTTCTGTTAAGCCGTCGTACGTCTGTTTGATGGGAGCGATCATCGCGGTGCTCAAGGTTTCCCAAAGCTTAAAGGGTAGCGGTCTGATGATCGGTAGTGGGGGTCGACGATAGCAACAAAGCTTGACGACACCAACAGAGATTTCTCGCCGCGGTTCCGATCGAAATGGTTCGCCCTGGATGCTCAGGCTCCCCTAAGACGCTCATCGAATTTGCCTCGCAAAAACGTAATAGAAATTGCTTTATTGAGGAGGGTACTGATGATAAGCGAGGTTGATGCTTGCAGAATGGAACCGGGGTTTTAGCTCGCCGATCAAGCTGTCTTTCGCAAGTGGCAAGCTTGTCCGGAGGTTTTCGTCAGTGCCTCACCCAGTGTAGGAGGTGGATTGAGCCCGATTGAAAGACCCGTGGGATCGAACCCCAAAAGCTTGCCTCGTCGGGACGATCTAAGGACTGCACGCTTACCGCACGTGATGGAGCTGGAAATCACCCGCCTTTGCGCCGGGGGAAAAGCTCTAAAATGTATGGGCGCATTGTTGTCTATAATGCACCTATCTTTGCGCTGGGGAGAAGCTGCTCTGCCGATAAAGGAGACACCCTGTCAAGCGCAGCCTTCCCCGCCCCGGGGGTATAAGCTATCTCCGAAGTTCGAGGAGGTAGCCTGAGCCTGAGGGCAACGCTTTGAGCCTTCCGTTGAGTAAGAGGACCGGAGAGAATCGATCGAGGAGCTTTTTCAGCCGACTATTGAGCAGCATATTCAACCCTCCTTGGCTTAGTTGAAACCTTCCTTGGTCCGCAGATGAATCCGCCGGATGAGTCGGACCCCATAGTGACCGGACTACCGAGCCGCCTGGGCTTGATTTAACGCGGCCATCCGTTGGCGGAGTTGTGGGCACTGATTCACGAGCCTAACAATGGCGTGCCAATCCAAGCGCTCCGGGCCGAGCGCTTCATAAATGGTTTCCGTGGTATCCCAATCTTCTTCGTCGCCGATCACCAACCGCATATCTTCGCGGTCGATTTCCTCAGGAACGGGGATCATTTGCACCCGGAACTCGTGAGGACGCGATAGTATGCATTCCGTCGGTTCGTGAAAACACTGTTTTCCCCGAAACCGCCGCGCGGCACGTCGCAGGGCGTCGCAGCGGAACCATTCGGCAAATAGCCCGAGTGGCGAAAAGAGCACCGGACGGCCGTCCCGGTGACAAAACGTCACATAATCAGGGTTTTCTAGCGACTGGGCGGCAATGATCAAATGATCGAGAAGCGCGGAATCCAAAAACGGAAAAAGAGGCCGCACCCGGACGGCGGCTTCCGCCGAGAGGCGCTCGGCAGCAACCAGTAACGCCCGCAGGGGATCCCCGGTGGGGGCCCGCAAGATCGGTACATCCGGCGGCACCAAACGATCGAGGAATTGGTTCTCCGGGTCGTCGGTCGTCACCACCACCACACCTTCCACTTGTTGGGCATCAGTGGTCCGACGCACCACCCACTCCAGGATCGATTTACCGCCGATTTTCCGGGCAGCGCGAGCTCGTGGGGAAGGCGACTTATAACAGGCATCTACCAGACAGACCGTCTTCAGCATCCAGGCCATGGCTTTGGCCCTCCAAGAGTTAGCCCCTTCTTGACGGCGACCTACCCCCCCAAAAACTCTTTAACCAAGATCGACTTTAGCAGATTCGATCAACGTTCGTCAAGACAATCGAAGCGACGAGAACCGGACCGGAGAAAAGATATGGCGGCGGACCTTACCGGGCCTGCGCACACCGCAGAATTTTTCTCACTAAGACCGAAGTTAATCGGGAAGAATGTTTGCTGATATCACCACGGCAACGTTATTAGGAATCCGAATAAATCGTTTATTTTTGCGGCGTAGCCCGGTGGTTTTGTCGCCGCAAATTTCGCCGGTTTCCTATTGGGTTGCATGTGAGAATTTTTGCCGATTGCTTCGCAAACGATGGGCGAGAGAGTGCCCCTCACGCTTGTTTCATCTTTTTCCAGTTTTTAGCTTCTTGGCACGAAACTTTCCCTTTTTTCAGCTAGCGCTTTTGGGCCAGCTCGCGCGAGGTGCCGACTTTTTGTTTGCTGACGCACGTTTTGGCGGTGACCTCCTCTCTCTTTTCGACGAGACCTCTTGCTGGGTTAGTCAGCACCAATCAGTCCAGATGGGCAAGCGGCGTGAAGTGACAGCACTTTTGGTGAACCTCGCTGGCTCCCGCGCCCAAGGGGCTGAATACTCCGGTTTGCCTCCGGCAGAGTTAATAAGCCAGCACTTTTGGCCAATGGATTGCATTTTTACGAGAAGGCTCTGGCCGAGCGAATAGGAAGTGGGTGTCTGCCGGTTCGGTCGCGCGGTTTTGCTGACTTGTTTCCGGGGTCTTCACTTTAAGCCTGGAGTATTCGCGCCCTCGGTGGCTATCCTGGTACCCTCATGGTCCTCACAAAGTACGGTTATTGCTGCCAAGCACGGTGCACCGGGGGACCATTCACGCGAGTTTCAATTATCTTGACATACTTTATGTTGACATACCTCAGCCCTGACCTCCCTTGCGGCTTTAATCGGCGCTGACTGGGCAAATGGTGGAAGCTGGTTAAGTGAGCGAATTGCGAACTTCGCTGGTCATGGCGTTGACCTCGCGCAGCAGATTTCCGCCCTAACTGGGGTCGCCTTCATGGGGGACCAGGTCCGCTGAGCAGCAATCTTGCCGTAGTCAAAAAATTCGCCCCCAAATCTGGCAATCCACCAATTTTTCACCGGAAGGATTAGAGAAGCTTTAACGTTTGTGCCGATTATTCGTTTCGGAGGAAGTTTGCCGAGAAGGGGGTAGGCAGGAATCTGCTATTGATTAAGGGTGCGCAGCGCAATGAGTTCCAGTCGTGTGCAATTGTCCGACTTTCGTGAACATTTGCTGAGGCTAACCCGGCCTCCGGGACTTCTCGGTCTGACCCTGCTTGCGGTGCTCTTGATTCTGCTCGGGTTTTGGTCTGGCGGCATGGCCCGATCCGGTCAAGGCGCCGGTGGGTTGCCCCCGGACAGGGCAGCGGCTGAGACCTCCGGGACCGTTCGAAGTGCTGGCAAAGTCGATTCCGCCTTAAGCCAGTTCATGGAAAGTGCTCAGGCATCTGAACCTAAATCGGGGTTGGGGGGGCCGATCGGCGCGCATCCAGGTGACACCCGTTCGCCCGTTCTTCAGTCCCATGCCGCATCGGCGGATTCACAGGAAGGCGAGGCTCAAGTCCTCCGCCAATACCCCGTGGCGGGTGATCCCACACCGTTGGCGGAACGCTTACGCGAAAGGTTCGGCCATTTTCCCGATGTGCGGATTGTTGCCGACCGGCGGACGCGTCAGATCCTGGTGCTGGCCCCACCGGCATCGCAGATGCTGATCGACGGCGAGCTTCGGAACCTGCAAGCTGCGCAATCGCAGCCGACAAGCCGCTCCGAAACGCTGGCATCTTCCCCACCTCTGGCGGGACCTACGGATGCAGCTCGGGCAACTGAAGTGCTTGCCGCCGGATCGGCCGCCCCGGTACTCGAGGTGATCTCCTTGCAGCAGCTTACGAGCGAGCAGTTCGAGGCGGAGTTGTTGCGTATTTTTCCTGGACGTTTGCGACCCGTAAAAGCAGAGGGCCGCGGCCTAATAGGCTACGAACTTCGCGTCAATGCACCGGAGCAAGTACTGCTTTTGATCGATCCGGCAAATCGGCTGGTGATGGTCCGCGGCACAGGTACCTCGGCGCGTTCGGCAGCGGCTTTAGTGCGTTTCCTCGATCAA
>Ga0209721_1000026_pt1 | contig 133899 bp, 114 predicted proteins | sample TshhotsprinmetaG_FD_184139 | JGI IMG/M metagenome (GOLD analysis project Ga0209721, IMG submission 184139) | Hot spring microbial communities from South Africa to study Microbial Dark Matter (Phase II) - Tshipise hot spring metaG (SPAdes)... | ecosystem: Environmental > Aquatic > Thermal...
AACATCAGAATCTAATGCATCGTCACTGCCTTGATCCATCATAGTGAATTGATAGATGGCTGGAATTTCAAATTTTACGTAATAATTACCAGGTTGTAGATTCTGGAAGAGATAGTAACCATTAGCATCTGTAAAAGTAGAGTCAATTAATACATCATTACAATCAAATAATTTCACAAGGATTCCAGGAACACCGTTTTCACCAAAATCTTGTATACCATTTTCGTTTGTATCAAACCAGACAAAATCACCAAGTGATGCTTTTTGATAGTAAATTCCAGCATCAATAGTGGTATTGTTTTCACCTGGAGCAAGAGAGAAACATACAGTTTTACCGGTAGAAGGATAAACATCAGAATCTAATGCATCGTCACTGCCTTGATCCATCATAGTGAATTGATAGATGGCTGGAATTTCAAATTTTACGTAATAATTACCAGGTTGTAGATTCTGGAAGAGATAGTAACCATTAGCATCTGTAAAAGTAGAGTCAATTAATACATCATTACAATCAAATAATTTCACAAGGATTCCAGGAACACCGTTTTCACCAAAATCTTGTATACCATTTTCGTTTGTATCAAACCAGACAAAATCACCTATTTTGCCCAAAACATTTTGCTCACAATCAAGATAGCCGTTGTTTATTTTACCACCATCAAAGTTTTCGTTTATGTATAGAGCTGTTTGATTGATTTGAGCAAAAGTAAAACCATCGAGTGGTCCGCCTCCCAATGCTTGCTCTGCAAATGCAAGGAAGTCAGAAACTTTCCAACCGGCAAAAGGACCATATTTGATAAAAAGATCACCTAATGGCACAGGATTATTTCCAAGGTAACCAGCATTATTGAACATTACATTTAATTTCAATGCTACAATTTGACCACCTAGAATACCAGAACTTGTAGTTATTGGATTAATGTAATTTGTTATTAATGCATTTGGAGTTCCACCTTGGGGAAGAAAATTTGCGACAGCTGCGGCATTTGTGAGAACTATCTTATATGTTGAACCAGCTTCGAGATTATTCGGGAAAACCAGGTTGAAATACATATCTCTTAATTTTCCTGGAACACTGGAACTTGGTCCTCCCCATCCACCTTGTGTATAGGTAATATATCCAGTCAAATCGCATAGTTGAGGAACGTACCAACTGACTGTATCTTGTACCTGCTTTGTATCAAAACCTGGTGTTGCTAATACTAGTTTTTGTTTTCCATTAGGATCTGTTTTGTGTACGTACCGTGTTCCTTGTGGTATTACAACATCTGCACGTGCTGTTATAACAGCGCTTCCAACTCCATTATGAGTTAATATTATTGGTCCTACCTGCCCTGCGCTATTCGTTACTGCTGAGTCTGCACTTAAATTTCCTAGCGTAGTGGATATATAAATGGTAGCACCAGGTACAGGATTACCATTTATATCGAATGCAAAAACGTAAAATTGAATTGATGTACCTACGATATATGAATAAGATGGTAAGACTAACAATAGAGTATTAATTGGTTTAACATTATTGTGATTTGCAATAGCGTCTGAAACTATTTGTAATGCTCTTGTTTTTACGATATTGTCGTTAGATACAGTATTTGGATCAACATTATCTGTAAACTTCCAAATTGCCACTTGAATGGCAGCCGCTTCTCGGTTTATATCTGTTAGCATCCCCGGATAGGACGTTTTATAGGGGAAGTAATTATTGAGAATATATGTTACTTCTGAGCTTGTGTACCCTTCATCCCAATAGTCCTGATTGTATACCAGATATTGTTGAAGATCAATACAATAGAACTTTTTAGGCTGGTTATTAAGAGTTCCATTAAATACACCGGAGAAAGTTGTAGTTGATGTATTTGTATATGGATTGATGTAGGTCAGATTTTTACCTTGACCAGTGCTAGAAACTCTCGCAATGCTTGTATAATCTTGCGGTTGCAGACCTTTTACTTGTGCAAAAATATTCTGGAAAGTTAAAATCGTTAGTATTAATGCAAAATATTTTAGACTTTCGAATTTTGTATAGATTTTAGACATTTTTCCAATCCTCTGTTTTGTTATGTACTTTAAAAGCATAATTTTGGCCATTTTGATATAGCGAAAATTTTAAAAATTTTTGATGATAATATTATAATCAGTGTTTCAAATAGAGATATTGACTTAATTTTATACATTATTTGGATTTTGACATGGCTTAGAAAAGACGAGTTCTAATTGAAGGATAAAATTGTACCAGAATAGAACATGAAGTCTTTATCTTTAAATAACTTCCTTAAAAGTGTTAGAATGAAAACAAGAAGTTAATTGATTTTTGATTTAATATGATTCAGCCAGAAGTCAGTTAAAATTTACCATAGAAAAAAATCTTAGGTTATCCTTGAAGATTGTTTTAGGAATACCTAAATTTAATAAAAAAGACATAATAAAATGAGCACAGTCTCAAAGGAAGATTATTTAAGAGTTATATACAAAAATTTAGAAGATGGAATTTTAGTTAACGCATCATTAATTGCAGAACAGTTACAGATTTCAAACGCTGCAGTTTCTGAAATGTTAAGAAAATTGAGCAATGAGAAATATCTCAGTTATGTTCCATATAGAGGAATTCAATTATTGCAAAAAGGAAAAATAGAGGCTGTGAAACTGGTACGACGACACCGCATCTGGGAAACATTTCTTTATGAAGTTATTAAAGTACCCTGGTACAAAATTGATGAAGAGGCGGAGAATCTTGAACATAGCTCTTCTGATGATTTGATAGACAGACTTGAGGGGTTTATGAATAATCCAGAGTTTGATCCGCATGGACATCCTATTCCCAGAAAGAATGGATTTGTCCCAAAGCAAAAGAAGTTGGTAAAGTTATCAGAATTTAAAGTAAATAAATCAGGATTTGTTCGCAAAGTTAATGATCAAAGTAGTGAATTATTACATCACTTATTCGAAATAGGACTGACAATAGGAAAAAAATTTAGTGTAATTGAAAAAAGGAATTTTGATAACTCAATGGTAATAGAAATAGAAAACAGAAATCACACTGTTAGCGAAAAACTTGCTCAAAATGTTTTTGCAGAAATTTTGAGATGATAAAAAAACTTTCAGAATTAAAAAAAGGGGAGAAAGCAATTATTAGAGAGTTAAATCTTAATGGTTTAACGCGTAGAAGACTATTTGATTTAGGTTTCATTCCAGGAACAGACGTTATGGTAGTATTCGAAAGTCCTCTTGGTGACCCAGTAGCTTATGCAGTAAGGGGAACTTTGATAGCATTAAGAAGGGAAGAAAGTGAGAAAATTATAGTGGAGCTTGTAAACTGAAATGAGAATCTTTAAGAGAAAAACTGCTCACACTGAAGATCTTTATCAGATTGAAATAATGCCAGAGAGAAAAAACAATGTAATAGCCCTTGCTGGTAATCCAAACACTGGTAAAAGTACAATTTTTAATCGACTAACTGGACTTAGACAACACACTGGAAATTGGCCGGGAAAAACTGTAAAAAAAGCTGAAGGTGAATTTACTTTTAAGAATGAAGAGTTTAAGTTAATTGATTTACCAGGTACTTATTCCTTATTAAGCACTTCTGAAGATGAAGAGGTAGCAAGAGATTTTATTTTATTTGGAAATCCTGATGCAACTATCATTGTTTGCGATGCCTCAGTGCTTGAGAGAAATTTGAATTTAGCATTTCAAATAATGCAAATAACATATAGATGCGTACTTTGCGTAAATCTGATTGATGAAGCAAGAAGAAAAGGTTTTGAAATAGATAAAGAACAACTTGAAAAGGAGATTGGAGTTCCTGTTGTATTAACTAATGCAAAATCGGGTGAAGGAATAGAAGAGCTAAAAGAAAAAATGTATTTAGTTGCTACTCGATTAATCAAACCTAATCCAAGAAAAATTAAGATGAAAGATTCTATTAGAAAGAAAATTGATTTACTTGTGCCTTTAATAAATGAATCATTTACTGATTTATATAGTGCTGAATGGATTGCTATGCGTTTGCTCGAAGGTGATTCAAAAATTTTCAATGCGATTAAAAATGGAAAACTTGTTGAGTTGGTCAACAAAGGAAAACTTGAGTGATGGAGTTGGTAAAGTGAAAAATGAGAATGTTTTAAAAATTATTGAAATAATAAACAGCTGTGATCAAGAAACTCGTAAACGAATAGAAGATGATTTAGTCGAATCAATTTATCAAACAGCCACTAAAATTACTTCACGATGTGTTAAGAAGAAAAAAAATGGAATCATAGATTTTGAGCTAAAACTAGATCAATTATTTACTTCCAGGTATTTCGGTTTTCCTATAATGCTTTTATTGTTAACGAGTGTTTTTTTCATCACTATCAAAGGTGCGAACGTTCCTTCAAAGTTAATTGCTTCTGGATTATTTTGGTTTGAAGAGCATCTGAAAAGTTTTTTTATACTGTTAAACAGTCCAAGGTGGCTTACTGGATTTTTAGTTGATGGAGTTTACAGAAGTGTTGCGTGGGTAGTTTCTGTGATGTTTCCGCCAATGGCAATATTTTTCCCGATTTTTACAATACTCGAAGATGCGGGTTATTTACCTCGAGTAGCCTTTAATTTAGATAAACTATTTAAATGGGCAGGTGCTCATGGAAAACAGGCTTTAACAATGGGAATGGGTTTCGGATGCAATGCTGCAGGTGTTGTATCGACAAGAATAATTGATTCACCTCGTGAGAGATTAATCGCTATACTTACAAATAATTTTGTTCCGTGTAATGGTAGATGGCCTCTTATAATAATGCTTTCTTCCATTTTTGTTGCTGCTTCATTTCCAGCAAGTATTTCTTCATTTGCTGCTGCTGGAACTGTTTTGCTGATAACTTTATTTGGAATTCTGATAACTCTTTTAGTCTCAAAATTTTTAAGTAAAACTCTCTTAAAAGGAGAACCATCTGCATTTAAATTGGAATTACCGCCATATAGAAAACCACAGATTCTCAGAATTCTTTATACTTCCTTTATCGATAGAACTCTCTTTGTTCTTGGTAGAGCTGTCGCTATGTCTGCACCAGCAGGTGGTTTAATTTGGATTTTAGGAAATGTAACATTAAATGGAAAAACGTTAATGTCATATGGTGTAGATTTTCTTCAACCTGTTGGAAAGGCTATTGGATTGGATGGAGTAATTTTACTAGCATATATAATTGCAATACCTGCTAATGAGATTATTATACCAACAATTATTATGATATATTCATCAGGTTCCAAGATGATAGATCTTGAGCTTGATCAATTAAAAGAGCTTTTTATTCAAAATGAATGGACTGTATTGACTGCTATTTGTTTGATGTTCTTCTCATTGCTTCACTATCCTTGCTCGACAACAACCTGGACAATTTACAAGGAAACACGGAGTGTGAAGTGGACTGTGATTTCAAATTTACTCCCCTTAACAATTGCGTTTATTGTTTGTTTTATGGTTTACAGAATTGGAATGCTTTTGATAGGAAGTTAACTAACGAAAATGTTATCTTTTGTGATCGGACTCACAACCTTTCTGTTGTTAACATCACCTTGCAAATAAAGTAACTTCAGATAATCGGTAGTTTATATTAAATTACCGTGATGTACCAGTAATTGAAATTTTATTTTTACCGTTGGGTCCGTCAACTTCTATAGTTATGGTGACAGGTTCTAATCTATCTTCATCAGGGTCCGAATCAGTAACAGTAAAACTAAAATGTGTCCATGACCTACTTTGTGTATCTGGTAAATTTACGGATACATCACCTTGTGCTTTCACGTTACCTTCAACTTTAACACTTATTGTATTGCCTGATGCCAGTGGGTTACCATTTCCGTCTGAAACAGTATACACAAAAAATTGTGAACCACCATTAGAAATATTAAATGAAGTCGGAGAGATGGTCATAATTTCCGGTGGACCAGAGAACAATACTGCTATTTGTCGAGTTATGATTTGATTATTTTCATTAGCAGTAAAGGCAGTAACCGAGGCAAATCCAGGACCAAGATTTGGATGAATAGGCTCAGGACGTGCAGAAATTAATTGAACTGTAGCTCTACCAATTTCATCTGTAGTAGCTGAGCCTTCTATTATTCCACCAGTGGTTGAGAAGTAAACTACCGTTCCTGGTTTAACTGGATTTGAATACTTATCACCAACATAGGCAGAAATTTTATTTGATAGTCCATAACTCACTAATCCTGGAAAATTTAATTTCTCCGGAGCAAGACTAAAGTGATTATGATCTGGTAAACCGCCGTGAATTGCCACACTAACAGGTTTTGACCTAATTAAATTTGTTTCAGTGTTCACTTCTGCAATTATTTGAACAATCCCGGCTTTAGTTCCACTCGTTACATTAACTGATGCTTGCCCTAAACTGTTTGTTTTACGTGAAGGTGGATGAATAAAGAGTCCTCCACCTGGATTTGCACCTAAATAGAAGTTTACTGTGACGGCTTTATTAATATCAATGGGATTTCCGCTGGAGTCTCTTACTTCAAATGTTAAAGTAGTCGTTTCGTTTTGTCCACTTTCTCTAACACCAATTGATGTATAAGTTTGTCTAACAAGAACAATACTTGCAGGAGATCCTGATACTGTTGTTGAAGAAATTCTTTTTATCTTTAGCTGGGGAACGTTAATGGTTCTACCGGGTACTGCAAAAACAATTAAAGTATCACTTGTGTAATTTTCTTTCGAAGCAATTACAAAAACATCCATGCTTTTTGAAAGGCGGATTGTTTTTGTGAAATTACCAGTAGCGTCTGTTGCTACACCGTAAACTGAATCGGCAATAATTTTTACAGCAGCGTTTGAAATAGGTTGGCCTGTATCAAAGTCGATAACCTGTCCTGAAAAAGCAACTTCTGTTGAGATAGGTGTTTCAGGTTGGGAAGGTGACTTTCCACAATGATTAAATAATGAAATTAGCAGGGAAGTTATAATAAATATCCCGATGCGGTTACTCTTGCTCATATCTTTACCTTAATTTATTCATTAATTTGTTCAATTTTATATTACTTGTTCATCAATGTCAATAAAATTTTAAATTAGTTAGGTAAATTAAGTTTTTAATATAAAACTCTTTGAAGACCTACACTAGATTATAATATCTTTCATAACTTTTAGTTAACTTTACGAACGTTTTGAAAAAAATCGTTGTTATACTAAACAATATAGAGATTTAGTCATTTTGAATGACGGTTTAATAAAATGGAAATAGTCTTAGAGACACGTGGTTTAACAAAAAAATTTGGTAAAATTACAGCAGTAGATAGTCTGGATTTGAGGGTTTATCGTGGAGATGTATTTGGTTTTCTTGGACCAAATGGAGCAGGAAAAAGTACCACCATCAGAATGCTTACTACATTAATTAATCCTGACAGAGGTGAAATTTTTATTTTCAATCGAAAACTCACTCAAAGTTCAAAACATCTATTAAAAAAAGTGGGAGCAATAGTAGAAAGTCCAGATTTTTATCTCTATCTAACAGCATATAAAAATTTAGAAATTCTTTCACGTTTATATGGAATTGATATTACAAAAAATCAAATAATGGAAGTTTTAGAATTCGTGGGACTTGCTGATAGATGGAATAGCAAAGTAAAAACATTTTCTCATGGGATGAAACAGCGTTTAGGTATTGCTCAAGCTTTACTCCATGATCCCGATTTAATAATTCTTGATGAGCCTACATCGGGTCTTGACCCTTATGGTATGAAGGAGATTCGGGAATTGATTAAATCGTTAGCCAATGAAAGAGGAAAAACAATTTTTCTCTCATCTCATATTCTATCTGAAATTGAGCAAGTAGCTAATCGAATGGTTATTTTGAATAAAGGTAAAAAAGTTGTTGAGGGTGACGTTAAAGAATTACTACAGCAAAACAGCTCAACATTCAAATTTTTGTTATCAAACATCACTAAAGCAATCGAAATATTAAAACGGAATAATTTTGATGAAAATATAGATTATAAATTGGAAAATGATGAATTAATAATCAAAACTGAAAAAATTTCAGCATTCGAGCTTAATAAAATTTTTGTACAAAATGAAATAGATGTTTACTCTTTTTCTCCTAAAAGATCTTTAGAGGAATTTTTTCTCAAAATAACTTACGGTATAGATGAATGATACTAGAACTTGCTTTTATCGAACTATATAAAATTTTTAAGAAATGGAGAACATACATAGGACTTTTTGCAATAGCATTTTTCGTTGCTTTAATGATGTATGCTGTAAGTGTGGGTGGAAATTATTATTTGAGAAATTTTTACCGAATGTTAGAAGATCAATTTATCATAGTTGGAAATTTGCTCAATGGTTGGTATGCTTCTTTTTTGCTAATGCAGGCGTTAATTATTCATATTCCTTTCTTTATAACATTAGTTGGTGGCGATCTGTTCGCTGGAGAGGGCACTGCAGGAACTTATAGAATTATTCTTACAAGACCTATTTCAAGAGATGTTTTTATAATTTCAAAGTTCATTGCTGGTTATATTTATACACTTATGCTGATCATATTTTTTGCAATTGTTTCACTTGTTCCATCTCTAATTATTCTTGGAAAGGGCGATTTAATTATAATGATCGATAAAATTTTAATTATTCAGTCAAATGATGTAATGTGGCGGTTCATATTAGCGTATGCTTCAGCCTTTATTTCCATGACGACTGTTTTAAGTCTTTCAATTTTATTTTCTTCTATGGTCAATAACGCTATTGGTCCCATTGTGGGAACAATGGCGGTGTTAATAATTTTCTTATCAATTAGTGAATTGCCATTTGAGATATTTGAAAGTATTTCTCCGTATCTTTTTACAAGTTATATGGCAACATGGCTCGATTATTTTGATCAACCTATTGATATCAACAATATTATTAAATCGAATTTAATTTTAGTTGGTCATAACTGTCTCTTTTTCTTTTTCACTTTCTTTACCTTTAAAAAGAAAGATATTTTAACGTAGGTGTAATAATGAGAACTTTAATATTAATTTTTTTTATTCTCTTTTCAAATTTGAGTTCACAGGTTGATAAATCAAGTAAGATTATTGAAAAAGTAAAAGAAAATTTTGATTTAATTCAGGATTATTCAGCTCAAGTTAAAATTAAAGTTGACTTTCCTGACGCAGTTATTCCCGAAATTAATGCAAGAATATATTACAAGAAACCAGATAAAATAAAAGTTGACTCTGATAATTTTCTTATCATTCCCAAGCAAAGTATAAAGTTCGCTCCAGATGCTATATTTCAAAAGAACTTTACAAGTTTTCTAACTGACGAAACAGAATTAGATAAGGTCAAACATTTTACCATAAGAATTATTCCAGAAGATCAAAGTGGAGGAGAATTCATAACTATATTTGTTAATTCAAAAAATTATACTATAAAAAAAATATCTGTTTTAAGTGCCCGAACAGGTAAAGTTGACATTGAATTTTTTTATAAATTGATTGAAAATAGATTCTGGCTGCCCGAACGGATTGAAGCTTTTTTAGAAACTAAAGGAATCAGATTTTCTAGATTAAGAAAGATGCAAAAAGAAAATCAGGAGCAGAGTGAGAATAAGTCAGAAAATAAAATTGGCAAACTTACGATCGAGTATTTTAATTTTGCGGTTAATAAAGGATTAGACGATTCCATATTTAATGAATCGAGCGAACGAAAGGAAAAGTAATAAATTACTCTAAAGCTGCAATTAATTCTTCAAAAGCTTCTTTGTTTTCGTGTCGAATAACGTGACTAACCAGAGTGGAACCTTTCATAGTCATCACAACTTTACATGAATCACGTCCAATAATTGTATACTTTGTATTTTTCATCTGTTCAAACAAAGAGTTCATGACAACGGAATTATATTTTTGTCTAAATTCATTTACGTCCATTTCCATAACATAAACATCGTTGTCATTGCATTTGAATAAGAAATGAACAACTTTCATATCGTTAAATTTTTCTATTCCAGCACCTACAAGCTTCCAACTAGTTTCTGGTATTACCAAATCATTAAAGCCATGAGAAATTATAAATTCTTTAACGTGGTTAGTGTTAGAAGTGAATATTGAACTTTGTGGGAATTGATTTGACCTAATTTTTTGGTAATTATGCAAAATCATTTCCATCATTTTGGCTGGCTGTTCTTCCTTTATTGGTGTAGACTTCATGAGTATTCTATCAACTAAAAATAAACTTAGAACAATAATAATTACAGCCCAGGCAAATTCTACACGGTACGATTTTGACAAATCAATTAGATAAGAGAAGGGGTTAAATTTTTTCTTTCGATGTGATGATATTTGATTTAAGATTTTATCCTTAAGCCAAGAGGGTACTTCGCTTCTTTTATATTTTAGTGTTACTAATTTTTTTGTGAATGATTCAACTCTGAAGTCATAATAGCATGAATTACAGCTCAGGATGTGCTTTTCTAAATCTAATCTTTGGTCTTTAGAAAGCTCTCCGTCGATGTATGGTGTAATTTTTTCCTGAGCTTCTTTGCAGTTCATGATCCACTCTAAGGTTCAATTTCATCTACATTGTATCCACGAGATTTAGCATAGTTATATAGCTTAGATGCAAGCAATTTTCTCGCCCTGTGAAGTCTGGAACGTACAGTTCCGATGGGTATATCTAAAAAGTCGGCAATTTCTTCGTAGGTCATACCTTCAACATCACAAAGTAGAAGCACAGTACGAAATTCCTCAGGTAATGTTTTAATGGCAGTCATAACGTCGTCGTCAAAAATATTATCGTAAATTTGTCTTTCAAGATTATTTGGATTTTGCTCGTCTGATTTTATTGTTTCGTAAATTTCTTCTATTTCGTCGTAATCCAATTTTTCCGGTGAACGTGTATTTTTACGGTAGAAATTAATGAAAGAATTTTTCATTATTCGAAACAACCATGCCTTACAATTAGTTCCTTTTTCGAATTTATCCCAAAATCTATAGGCTTTGAGGTATGTTTCTTGTAGAAGATCCGCAGCATCATCAGAATCATGGGTTAATTGCAAGGCAAAGTTGTACAGGGCGTTCATATATGGAAGGGCTTCCTTACGAAACTCTTCGTCTAGATTTTCAATATTTGGTCTCTTAAAAACTTCTTCGTCAAAGTTCATCGTTTTTTTTACTTTAATGCTCTAAAATAAACATTTTCAATTTCATCTGCATTTAAGAAGGTTTAATATTGATTCACTATCTGGATTGTAGAATACATTCTGAAAATTTCATTCAGCTTAAAAATTTGTTCATACGTTCTTAAACATAAAAATCATAACTTTGTAACGTACATTTAAATTTTTGATGAATGTAGAATAAAAATTGTTAAAAATGTAAAATTATGGTTGAATTCAAAGATTTATACACTGGCCCACGCGGTATAGCAGTTAAAATTCTGAATAGAATTGATAGAACCGATGCCTATCTGGATAAATTAATTGACGTGGAACTAAAACACGGGGATTTAAGCAGTGCTGATAAAGCGTTATTAAATGAAATTGTGCATGGTGTAATTCGTTGGAAAAGGAAATTAGATTGGATTCTTCGTGGATTTTATCGGGGTGATTTTTCGAAATGTATTCCAAACTTGAAAAATGCAATGAGGGTTGCGCTTTATCAAGTTTTATTTCTCGATAACATTCCAAACTACGCTGCTGTTAATGAAGCTGTTGAGTTCGTTAAGAAAATACAAGGTGAGAAGTCGGCAAATCTAGTAAACGCTGTGTTGCGAAATATTATTAAAACTCTTGAAGAATCAGAAATTCGATATCCTGATCCAAATGAAGACACGGTCAATTATCTTGGCACATATTACTCCCATCCGAATTGGCTCGTTAAACGATGGTTAAAGAGATACGGTCAAGAGTTTACAGAAAAATTAATGCAAGAAAACAATGAAAGACCAAAACTTACACTACGATATAATCAACTCCTGACGGATAGAGATTCTTTCATTAAAAAACTCGAGGAAGCAGAACTTCGCTTTAGACCATCAAAATATTTTGACCATTTCTTTATTCTCTTAAATCTAACGAATATTGTCGATTGGTATTATTTTCAACAAGGTTATTTTTCAATTCAGGATGAAAGCGCGGGTATTCCTGTCTTGCTACTTGACCCAAAACCCGGTGAAACAGTAATTGATCTTTGTGCTGCTCCAGGTGGAAAAAGTTCTTACATTGCTGAGTTGATGGAAAATAAGGGGAAAATATATGCAATAGATAAATACGCAAATAGACTCGCATTGATGAAAAAAAATATTGAAAGACTAAAAATTACAAACATAGAATTTATTGTTGGCGATAGTGAAACGATACAAATGGAACCTGCAGATAAAGTTCTGTTAGATGCACCATGTTCTGGACTTGGTGTTCTAACAAAAAAACCTGAAATAAAGTGGAAAAAAGATTCTGAGGATATAAATAGACTTACAAACATTCAAACAAGGTTGATTAACAACGCAGCTAAATTGGTTAAACCGGGAGGAATTTTAGTTTATAGTACTTGCACGATTGAGCCTGAAGAAAATTTTGAAATTGTAAAAAAGTTTCTCGAAGAACATCCAGAATTCGATTTGATAAAAGAACATAACAACATTCATTCCGATTTTATTGATGAAAATGGTTGTATTTCCCTTTCCCCCAATTTACATGGAATGGATGGGAGTTTTGCTGCAAAGTTGATTCGACTTTAATATATTGGAATTAGAGAGTAGAGATAAACCAAATAAGGAGGCATCTGATGGTATGAAGGATCTGGGGAAAGAATTAAGAGAACTAAGAATTCAAAAGGGATATTCATTAAAGGAAATTTCTTATTTAACCAAATTCAATTTAAAGTATCTTGAATATCTTGAGAGTAATAATTTTAACTTTTTACCAGAAGTTTATGTTAGATCTTTTTTGAAAACCTATGTGAAGGTTTTAGATGGAAATGAAAAATACTTTTTAGAGCTCCTTGATGAGATCTTGCATAAATCTGAAACAGAAAATACTTCTGATGAACGGGTTACTTTTCTTGGTCATAATGCATCTACACACAAAGAAAATGAAGAACCTGACATTACCCCTAAGGTCGAATTCTTTAAAAAAACAATTAAAATTTTTCAGAAGCCGAAAGTTATATTATTGTTCGTCGGATTGGCGTTTTTAGTTTTTCTTTTTTTAATATTATACAATACGACTGATGATAGTAAAGAAGAAGTTTTACATAAGAATATGAAAAATGAGGAAAAATTTGAATTAGTAGATGAGAAATCGTCAAATTTTAGTAGTATTGTTAATAAAGATAGTTTAACATTGGGGATAAAGGCAGTGGATTCAGTATGGATTCAAGTAAAACTGGATGATAAAGTTGTTAAAGAAATGTATTTACGAAATGGGAACTACGAGAAATTAAGAGCAATAGAAAAGTTTTATCTCTTTGTAGGTAATGCGGGAGGAATTGTCTTATATCTCAATGATAAAGAATTGCCATTTGTAGGAAATCGTGGTTCGGTCCAAAGATTACAGGTAGATAAAAATGGAGTGAAATTAATCCAGGTTAAAAATGAACCAGAAAGGTAACATTGTAAGTCCCGAAATAATTAAGCGAATTGAAGAGCTGAAAGAGTTAATTCATCAACATGACTACAATTACTATATCTTGAATGAACCAATCATCTCAGATAGAGAATATGACCTTTTAATGAAAGAATTAATGGATCTTGAAAATAAGTATCCATTTTTAATAACTCCTGATTCGCCTACTCAGCGTGTTGGTGGTGAACCTACGAAAGAATTCCCTGTTGTAATTCACGAAGTTCCAATGCTCTCTCTTTCGAATACATATTCAATTGAAGAGCTTTTTGATTTTCATCGAAGAGTTAAAGAAAGTTTACCAGAAGGAGAGAAAATAGAATATACAGTCGAATTAAAAATTGATGGCGTAGCTGTTAGTTTAAAATATCGAAATGGACTTTTTATTCAAGGGGTAACTCGAGGTGATGGAACAAGAGGTGATGACATTACCAATAACCTTAGAACAATTCGTTCGCTTCCGCTTCGAATTAATTTTAGAGAGGTTAAGAGAATTCATTTTGACGATATTGAAGTTCGAGGCGAAGTTTATATGAATCGAGAAGATTTTGAATTGTTAAATAGAGAAAGAACCAGACTTGGTGAAAAGCCTTTTGCTAATCCTAGGAATGCAACCGCCGGTACATTAAAACTGCAAGATCCAAAGCTCGTTGCAGAAAGGCCATTAAACTTGTATTGTTATTATTTAAGATCAAATACTAAAGAATTACATACACAATTCGAAAATTTAACTATTCTTAAAAGTTTAGGCTTTAAAGTTAATCCAAATCACAAATTATGTTTTTCAATTGAAGAAGTAATTGACTTTTGTAAAGAATGGGAAGAGAAAAGAGAAACCTTACCTTACGATATTGATGGTGTTGTAGTAAAAGTAAATGATCTTGGGCAACAGGAAATTCTTGGAAATGTTGCTAAATTCCCAAGATGGGCAACGGCGTTTAAATTCGAATCAAAAAAAGCAAAAACAAAGTTAAAGGCAATCACTCTTCAGGTAGGAAGACTTGGAACGATAACACCAGTAGCCGAACTTGAACCGGTCTTTTTAGCAGGTACAACAGTTAGTCGTGCTACACTCCATAATTTTGAGGAGATTCAAAGAAAAGATATACGCATTGGTGATACTGTGATTATTGAAAAAGGTGGGGATATCATACCCAAAATAGTTGAAGTAGTTTTAGATGAACGTACGTCTAAAACAATACCGTTTGAGATTCCTGATAAATGTCCAGTATGTGGAACAAAACTTTATAATCCAACTGGAGAAGTTGCTTATTATTGTCCTAATTCTGACTGTCTTGAACAGGTAAAGCAACGACTTGTTCATTTTGCATCTCGTGGTGCAATGGATATTGAAGGTTTGGGCGAAGCTGTTATTGATAAGTTTGTTAATTTAGGATTTCTAAACTCTCCTGCTGATATTTATCGATTAAAAGAACGAAAAAGTGAATTGATAAAACTTGAAGGTTTTGGTGAAAAAAGTATAAACAATTTATTACAGGCTATAGAGAATTCAAAGAATCGACCATTTGAAAGAGTTTTGTTTGCTATTGGTATTCGACATGTTGGCGCAAGTGTTGCAAAGGATATTGTAGCTCATTACTTTTCAATAGATGAATTAATGAAAGCTTCTGAAGAGGAACTTCAGAAAATTCCAGAAATTGGCGAAACGATTAGCAAAAGTATTGTTAGCTTCTTTAATAATGATAGTAATTTAATATTAATCGAAGAATTAAAAAAATCTGGATTAAAGTTTGAAAGAGAAAAGAAAGCAGTATCTTATAAATTTGCGGGTAAGACTTTTGTAATTACTGGTACATTAAAGTCAATGACAAGAAACAAAGCAAAAGAGTTGATTGAAAAATTGGGAGGCAGGATAACTGATAACGTAAGTTCAAAAACGTCCTACGTAATTGTAGGAGAAGAACCGGGTACTAAATACGATAAAGCAAAAAACCTAAACATCCCAATTCTTAAGGAAGAAGAATTCTTGAAAATGGTTAAGGATTAATGATTTCAATTCTTCAAAAGTTGAATTTTCCATTTGGAAGGAAAAAAAAATTTGAAATAATTTCTCCAGAAAAGCTTCTGGAAAATTCAAAGAATGTTCTTGTACTAATTCCTGAAGAAATTGAATTAATAGAAGATATAAAATTTTTGATAGAGGAATTTCCAAAACATATGGGTCGTTGTACTTTTTTAATTGAAGAAAAGATCTATACAAATATTGATTCCCTACCTGAATGTCCTATTATCGTATACACACAGAAGCAAAAGAATTTATTTAAGATGCCAAGCAAAAATCTTATCACTTTACTTAATATCAAAAACTTCGATCTAATTATCGATTGTAATTTAAGTGAATCAAATTTTCATTATTGGATTTCTAAGAATTTGAATGCTAAATATAAAGTTAGTCTTTTCAGGAAAAATTCGACTCTATTTAATAATTTAGTAATCAAGTTGAGGAACGTTAATAATACTCGTGAAGCATACGAAAAATACTTACAAATATTAAATCTTTAGGAGCCTTATGAATTTTGAAGTTAAATATCAAGATGATATTACAATCTTTAAGTTGAATGAAAAAAAGCTTAATTCACAAATTTCCGGTTATCTTAAAGGCGAATTTACAATTTTAACTCAAGCAGAAAATGTTAGAAAATTGATAATTGATTTGTCTGAAGTTGAACAATGTGACAGTTCCGGTTTAAGTGCATTGCTTTTAGCACAAAGAGAAGTTCGTGAAAAAGGTGGAGCATTAAGACTATTAAATGTAAATCCAGATATTCAACATCTCATAAAATTATCTTTTCTTGAAAATGTACTTCCTATTTGTTCTTCTTACGAAAAGGCAATTCAAGAGCTTGAAAATATTGAGTAAATCTAGTGCAAAATAATCTTCCTTCATTTTTAGATTACACAATAATTATTATATATCTACTCTCTATAACTATCATTGGCGTACTCTCTGGTGGAAAACAGAGAAGTGTGAAGGATTATTTTCTAGGTGCTGAAATTGTTCCCTGGTGGGCTGTTTGCTTTGCCATTGTAGCAGCAGAAACGAGCACGCTCACGTTTATATCTATTCCTGGATTGGCGTATTTAACAAACTTGAATTTCTTACAATTAACTTTTGGATATCTTCTTGGAAGAGTTTTGGTTGCTTTAATTTTCCTTCCAGCTTACTTCAAAGGTGAACTTTCTACAGCATATGCATTTTTAGAAGGTCGTTTTGGTCATAAGACAAGATCATTCGCTTCTATTGTTTTTATGTTCACAAGAACAGCTGCTGATGGAGTAAGACTTTTTGCAACAGCTATTCCACTTAAGTTAATGCTTAATATTGACTATCCACTTGCAATATTAATAATTGGCACAGTTGCTTTAATTTACACATTTTTTGGAGGGGTTCGAGGTATAATATGGGTTGATGTGATTCAATTTATGATCTATATCGGAGGAGCCGCAATTTCCATAATTATCTTAATTGATTTAATTCCCGGTGATTTTAAGTATGTTTTTTCAAATGAAACATTAGTTAAAAAACTTTCTATTATTAATAGTGGATGGCAAAATGGATTTAGTGGATTTTTCAGTCAATCATACACACTTCTCGCTGGATTGATTGGCGGAGCATTTCTTTCTATGGCATCTCATGGAACAGATCAGTTAATCGTTCAAAGATTACTTGCAACGAAACAACTGAAAAGCGCCCAAAAAGCAATTATTGGGAGTGGAATTATAATCATTCTTCAGTTTGCTATCTTTTTGTTTGTTGGAATTTTGCTCTACGCATACTATGGTCAATTAACTATGAAATCAGATGAGATTTTTCCTTACTTCATTATAAATGTAATTCCCAATGGCTTAAAAGGATTAATCATAGCAGGACTTTTTGCTGCTGCGCTATCCACTCTTGCTGGTTCGATTAGTTCGCTTTCATCTGCGACTGTTTTAGATATTCTTGTGCCATATTTTCAAAAATTCAAGGAGGAGAAGAAAAAATTATTTGCTTCACGAGTTGTTACATTCTTTTGGGCGGTTCTATTAATCCTTGTCGCTTTCTTGTTTTTAGAAAGCTCTAAAGCGGTAGTTGAAATTGCTTTAAGTATAGCTTCTTTTACATATGGTGGATTACTTGGCACTTTTTTACTTGGTATAATCAACAAAAGAGCAAAACAAGAAGATGCCTTAGCGGGTTTTACAGCTGGAATTTTTTTGATGATTACTGTTATAGTACTAAAGCTTACTGCATGGACCTGGTACACATTAATTGGAGTTCTAACTACAATTACGATTGGTTCATTACTGGCTTCCTTGGAAAGAAAATAAACTCGAGGTGACCAAATGGCATTTGTGGATTATTTAATAATCATAGCATATTTCATTTTTAGCTTTACTATAGCAATAATCTACTCAAAACGGGCTGGCAAGAACACAAATGAATTTTTTCTTTCTGGAAGAAATTTGCCATGGTACTTAGCTGGACTTTCAATGGTTGCCACTACTTTCGCCGCAGATACTCCGCTTGCAGTGACTGAATTAGTAGCAAGGAATGGAATATCAGGTAACTGGATATGGTGGAATTTCGTTTTTGGTGGATTGTTAACTGTTTTCTTTTTTGCAAGACTTTGGCGTAGAGCAGGTATAATGACCGAAGTTGAGTTTGCTGAAATACGTTATTCTGGAAAGCCTGCAAGATTCTTACGTGGATTTCGTGCTATTTACTTAGGCTTATTTATGAATGTGATTATAATGGGATGGGTTAATAAAGCAATGATTTCAATACTTAATGGAATGTTTGATGTGCCCGAAGAAAGTGTGATAATTTATGTATTCTCGGCTATGCTAATAGTTGCAATATATTCTGCACTCTCAGGGTTATGGGGTGTTGTAGTTACTGATGCAGTTCAATTTGTGATTGCCATGACAGGATCCATTATTCTTGCTGTTTATGTAATTGAATCGCCCCAAGTTGGAGGAATTTTAGGATTAAAATCTCAATTACCTGGTTTTGTTTTTGATTTTTTCCCTAAAATATCAACGGAAAGTGCAGAATTAGGTAAAGTGCTCGCTCTAACTCCAACAATGTTCATTGCTTACATCGGAATACAATGGTGGGCTTCGTGGTATCCTGGAGCGGAACCTGGAGGTGGAGGCTATGTTGCTCAGAGAATGATGTCTGCTAAAAATGAAAAACATTCCTTGCTTGCTACCTTATTTTTTCAAATAGCACATTATGCTTTAAGGCCCTGGCCATGGATTCTAGTGGGATTAGCCGCCCTTGTCATTTATCCGGAAATTTCTCAGGAAAACGCTAGAATGGGTTATATTTTTGCTATGAGAGATTTTTTACCAATCGGAATAAAAGGCTTACTTGTTGCTGCTTTTTTTGCTGCTTATATGTCTACTATAGCAACTCAACTGAATTGGGGAACATCATACGTTGTAAATGATTTTTATCGCAGATTTGTAAACAAAAATAAAAATGAAAAACATTATGTAAAGATCGCAAGATTAACTACATTAATTTTAATGATTGTTTCTATACTTGTTACTTTCTTAATCAATAGAATTTCAGGAGCATGGGAATTTATTCTTGAATGTGGTGCCGGACTTGGATTAGTCTTAATTCTAAGATGGTACTGGTGGAGAATTAATGCCTGGTCCGAAATTTCTGCTATGATTACACCTTTTGTGCTGCTTCCGATTGTGAAGTACTTCGGTGTAGAATTTCCTAATTCTTTATTTTATCTGGTTATTGGAACAACAATAATTTGGTTAGTTGTCACTTTTATTACTAAACCTACAGATGAAAATGTTTTGGTTGAGTTTTACAGACGTGTCTATCCAGGCGGAAAACTATGGAAAAAAATTTCAGATAAAGTTCCCGAACTAAAGGTTAATCAAATAGGTTTTGGTAAAATGTTTTTGAACTGGTTTATGGGAGTAGTTTTAGTTTATTCTTCTTTGTTTGGAATTGGTAGTTTGATTCTTGGTGATTATTCGAAATCGTTATTGTATATCTTCTTAACTTTAGTATCACTAATGGTAATTCTGATTAATTTAAAGGCGGATTTCAAATTGCTAGAATGAATTGAAGAGCAATTGAAATAATTAGAAAGTGTCTTGCCTTTGAAATTATATTTAATGTATTGACACTTGGAGATTTTAAATTCTCATTCCTTTAAAAATTCTAATATCACTTCATTTACTTTTTCTGCATCTTCAAGGTTAACAAGATGTCCTGCTATTTCTGAATAATAGTACTTTGCATTAGGAATTTTCTCCACCATTAATTCAGCATTCGATATGGGAGAAGCTAAATCACTCTTTCCATGTATTACAAGAGTTTGATTATTAATTTTTGATAAAAATTCAACATAATCTTTTCGATCTCTCATTGCTTTCAGTGAACCAACAATTCCATTCAAGCTTGCACTTTCAAGTATGAAAGAAACTTCTGTAATCAAATCTTTTCTTTTTTCCCAGGTCAGTGGTGCAAAAAGTATTTTTTTGAATTCTTCAGTGACGGCCTTTTTACCTTTTGTAAGCGCTAGATCTATTAATTGATTTCTTCTTTCTTTGCCTTTTTCGTCATCCGCTGAAGCTTTAGTGGCGACTAAAATTACCTTGTCGATTCTGGTTGGATATCTTTCTAACAGATTAAAGACAATGTAACCACCCATACTCATTCCAACAACAGAAAATTTTTCAATTTCAAGTTTGTTTGCTAACGAAATTATATCATCAGCGAAATCGTCCATCGTTTGGTCTGAATGTTCTACAGATGATAAGCCAAAACCACGAAGGTCTGGTACAATTACGTTGAAGTTATTCTTAGTAAAAAACAGGAATTGAGGGTTCCACATTTCGTGGGACAATGGAAATCCATGAACAAAAATAAGTGAAGGCCCTTCGCCTTTCATTTGATAGTGGAGAGATACTATTCCTTTTGACATTGCTGCCCTTTTAAGTTTGAGTTTTACAGTAAAGTAATAAATTACAATTGCTAAAACAAAAGCTAAATTACAAAATTTATTTTCAATGAGGAATTTTAAAATTGGATAAAAAAGAATTGTAATAATCATAAGAAGTACAAAAGGTGAATGGCAAAAGATTAAACTCAAATTTGCTTTACCTTTTCCCGATTGAATCTTTGACTTTTACTTCCAGTTAAAGATTATAAGTGATGTTAAAAAAGTTACGTAATTATAAATTTTGTACAAATGTCCATGTGAATAACGATAAATGGCATAAAGCGAAATGCACTTTGCTACTTCTAATTTCTCTATTTCATTGAAAAAGTAAGTTATTAAGAAAACTCAGGTATGAATGAGATTATTGCAGGAAATTTTAATTCATTGAGTTTTATTGCGAGTTTTAATCCTGTAGGTGGAATTAAAATTATAGTAATGAATCTCGAATAAATAACAAATGTTTGTTGCAAGGAAAGGCGAAAAATTAAAATCTAAAAGAATTGATGAAATACAAGAAGCAGGATTAGAATGAATGAAAGAACTTTAGGTTTATGTGTGTAAAAATTAATACTAAATGCGAGAGCAATTTCAATTCAAAGAAATGAGATTAGAAATTAATCTGTTGAAATTCATCATATTTGTTCTTCTTTGTTAGCGTAAAGATGTTTTGTAATTTTACAAAAATTTTTTGATTAATAAAGTTAAAGAAGGAAAATATGAGACAAAAATTTGTTGCCGGAAACTGGAAAATGCATAAAGATAAAAGTGAAACAATAGAATTGATATCATCACTTAAAAACAAATTGAGCAATTTTTCAGTTATAACTGAAGTTGCGATTTGTCCACCTTTTACATCCCTTGAATTAGCTTCTGAACTCATAAAGAATAGCACCCTAAAACTAGGTGCGCAAAATGTTCATTCTGAACCGGAAGGGGCATATACGGGAGAGATTTCAGCGAAAATGTTAAAGTCATTTGGAGTTGAGTATGTTATTATAGGTCATTCAGAAAGGAGAACATATTTTAATGAGTCCAATGAGTTTATCAATAAAAAAATTAAAAGAGCAATTGAATTTGATTTAAGACCAATTTTTTGTGTGGGTGAGACCCTAAATGAAAGAGAAGCAGGAAAAACTTTTTCAGTTGTGGAGGAACAATTAATTTTAGGACTTCAGGGAATATCAGAATCGGATTTACTTAAAATCGTAATAGCATATGAACCTGTTTGGGCAATTGGAACAGGTAAAACTGCAACACCACTTCAGGCACAAGAAGTTCATTTTTTCATACGCGAAAAAATAAAATCGATTTATGATACTAAATCAAGTGAAAAAATTAAAATTCTTTATGGCGGAAGTGTCAAACCAGAAAATGCTCGGGATTTATTCCTTCAACCAGATATTGATGGTGGATTGATTGGCGGTGCCTGTCTTAATCCAGATTCATTCTTTAAAATCATACTTTCAGCAGAATAGTATATCTTGGATTGTTAAACCTTAGCTTAAAATTTATATTTTTGTGATTCTAAATTAAAAGGAGTGAAATTGATTAGAGTTGGTGTAATTTTATTTTTACTTAACATTGTTTATGCTCAATTACCTGAATATTCCATTTATCAAAATGGTTCAATTCCCGAAAATAGACAGATTATTTTATTAAATGAGAAATGGGTCGTTGATGACAAAAAATCCGTAAAACAACTAGTGGATGTACCTTCTTTTTTTGATGTTGATAAAATAACATTAAAGAAAGAGTTAAGAATTGATAAAAGAAGCAAAAATGACCAATATTTTCTTCACTTTAGAGGCGTTACAGGACTCAAGGAATTATATTTTAATGATGAAAGAATCCCATTTGATGCATTCTCTTTAGAACGGTACAAGTTTAGCATTCCAGAAAACCTAATTCGTTCAGGTCAAATCAATTTTATAAAAATTATCTTATCTAATAGTAAAAGAATTAAAGAACAACAATCTTTAACCGCTAATCTTTTAATAGCTGAAAAAAAAATTGGATTGTACAAAGATATTTATCTTGAGATACTACCGTCAATTTCGATTACAAATGTAAATTTAAGGTCAAAGCTTGAAGAAAATCTTTCATTGGGAAAAATTCTTTACAACGTAGAGGTAACGCAGAGTAAATTTGATTCGTCAATCACAAATCTTGAACTTAGAATTAATGTATCCAATTCTTTAACAGGTACAAATGAAGCAACAAATGTTGAGGTTATTAATTTATCTGAAAAATCTAAGAATATTGTCAATGGCGAAATTCAAATAAAAAATCCAGCATTGTGGAGTAATTCAAAGCCGTCTTACTATGAGATAGAGTTAGAGCTCTTAAAAGGAAAACAACGAATTGATAGATTTTTTTCACAAATAAGTTTCAGAGATGTTAGAATAGATGGTAGTAAGTTTTTACTTAATGGAAAACAAGTTCAAATACAAGGAGTTACTTATTTCGAATCAAATGGAATTAAAAATTCTTTTTTTACTTTGAAAGAATATTCGAGGGATATTTCTTTAATCAAGAATCTTAAAGCTAATGCAATTTTAGTTAAAGGTTCTTTACCATCAGAAGAATTTTTACAAGAATGTGAGAAAAATGGAGTCTTAGTTTTTGTTGAGTTAGATAGTCGTAATTACCATCCATTAGTTAGTAAATTTATTTTTAATGAACTTAATACAAAGGTTTCTTATTTAACAAATGTTTTATCACATTATAATTGTATCGTAGGTTTGGGATTGAATTACGATTTATTTGCCGCGGATAATAAGTTGTTGGTTGACATTGCCAATGAGATTAAGAAGTCAGAAATAAATTATCTATTGTTTAGTATATCTGATAAAGTAAAAATTAAAAGTTCAAATTTATTAGATTTTAATTCCATAAATTTACTTCAAAAACCAATTGACGAGATTAAAGAAAGTTTATTCAAGTTAAACAAGGGCGAATTCTTCCTGGTTAATTCAATTGGATATAATCATGATCTGTTTCAAGAGGAAGGTTATTCAAATAAACATTCTATTCAAGCTCAAGCCAAATATCTAATGGATATATTAAAAATCTTAAAGGAACACAATCTCTCGTTTTTTATTCACACTTTTTCAGATTATCGAGTCAATTATAATTCTATTTTTTCAGGCAAGTATGATAGTAAGCTCTTGAAGTTCGGTTTGGTAAATGAATACCGCGATATTCCAAAATTGTCTTATTCAACAGTAAAAAGTCATCTCACTGAAGCAGAAATTCCTTTCATAATGAAAGGTGATTATTCTGACAGTGCAAATATAATCTTCGTATTTTTTGGAATGTTTTTGTTAGCATTCAGTATATTAATCATTAATTCGACCAGTAGATTCAAAGAAAATGTATCAAGAGCAGTTTTTAAGACATATAACTTCTTCTCAGACATTCGGGATGGTTGGTTTATTTCTTCAATTCATTCGATGTTATTGGGAATAATGATTGTCTTTGCTATTGCACTTCTTTATAGTTCTTACATTTATTATTTGAAAGATTTCTTCTGGTTTGAAAAGTTTATGTCTTTGTTTAATTGTCCATTGATTTTTGAATTTTTAAGTTACATTTCATGGCGTCCTTTAATAGCGATTTTCTATTTGGCTTTACTTGGTATTGTTTTTAGTTTATTTATTTCTTTCGTAATTAAGTCTTTTAATCTTTTTATGAAACACAAAGTTTACATGAATCAGATTTTACTTGTAGTAATATGGAGTGGAATTCCATTTTTAATTTCGATTCCCTTGGGCATGGTTGCTTATAAAATATTAAGTGGTGATAATTTCAATGTTGTTATGTTTTTATTATTTGTGTTATTTCATTTGTGGGTCATAACAAGATTAGTAAACGGTATTTCAATAATTTTCGATAAAAGAAAAACTAAAGTTTATTTAACTTCTATAATTTTTGTTTTGCTTATTATTGTAATTTTAGGTTTTATTTTACAAACTAACTTTGGTAGTATAGATTATTTAGTTCATGGTATTGTTTGATTTATGTATCTATCAAAATTAGAAATATTTGGATTCAAGTCATTTGCTGAGAAGGTTGAAATAAAATTTACAGATGGATTAACTGCAATAGTTGGTCCGAATGGTTGCGGTAAAACTAACGTGGTTGATGCAATTCGGTGGGCTTTAGGTGAACAGAGAACCAGTACACTCAGAAGCGATAAAATGGAGAACGTTATTTTTAACGGCACAGTGCGTCGTAAACCGCTCGGAATGGCAGAAGTATCTATAACAATTCAAAATCATAATAGCATTCTTCCTATCGAATATTCAGAAGTTACAATTACAAGGAGATTATTTCGCTCAGGTGAAAGTGAATATTTGATTAATAAGACTCCTTGCCGTTTGAAAGATATCCAAAACTTATTTATGGATACTGGCTTAAGCGCTAATGCTTATTCTGTTATCGAGTTAAAAATGATTGAGGATATTTTGAGTAATCGGGCAGATGATAGAAGAGTTCTTTTCGAGGAAGCAGCGGGAGTGAACAAATACAAACATCGGAGAAAAGCGGCTTTAAGAAAACTCGAATCAGTTAAGCAGGATTTAATACGTGTTAGTGATATTTATACAGAAGTTCAGAAAAAAGTTAATTCCCTGGAAAGACAATCCAAAAAAGCTGAACAATTTAATCGACTCTTTCAGGAAGCTAGAGAACTTGAAATAAATATTGCAGAAAGAGATTTATATAAATTACATCTTACAATTAAAGAATCTGAGACTGTACTTAACTCACTTCAAAATGAGAAGCAAAAGTATATACAGGAAGTTGAAGAATTAGAAAAATTACAAAACCAATACTATAACGAGCTTGATGTAATTGAAAAACAACTTTCAATGAAAAGAGAGGAGATACTCTCTATTACTGAAGATATTCATAAGTTACATGAAGGCCTGATTACTATTCGAGAACGCATGAAAAACAACGAACTAAATATTCGGCGATTTATATCTTCAGAATTGGAGAGTAAGAGTAAGATCGATCAGTTAAAAGATTCAATAAATCAATCGAATGAACTTATAATTAAATCTTTAGAAGAGGTTAAGGATATAAAAGAACGGCTGAATAATTTCACGCAGAATAAAATTGAATATGAGCATCTTATTAATAAAAAGAACCTTATTATAGAAGAGAAAAAAAATGAACTTGAAAAGCACAATCACGATTATGGTGAGTTAAATAACCAAAGTGAGCGAATAAAATTACGTATTCAAAACAACAACGAAAGCATTAATAACTTAAAAGATAAAATAACCAAACTAGAACAAACCATAAGCAAACTCTCCAATTTTATTGATGAGTTGATGCAAGATCTCTACAAGTCAAAAAATCGAGTGAGTTCTGCTGAAAAAAATCTCATTAATGCGCAGGAAAGAAAATTATTTTTAGAATCGCAGATTACTAAATTGAAACAGGAAGAACTTGAAGTTAAGGCTGGATTAAATGCTATTAAGACCAAAATCGACTTCATTCAAAATTTAATTGATAATCTTGAAGGGGTTACGCAAGGTACAAAGGAACTTTTGTTAAAATCTCATTGGAATAAAAGTGATAAGATTTTAGCTGCTGATGCTGGTTCAACAGAAGGAAAATTTCGTGTTGCAGTCGATAGCATTCTGAAAAATTTTCTTAGCTATATTTTGCTTCAGACAAAAGAAGATCTGGTAAGTGGAGTTAATTATATAAAAAAACAAAATTTAGGTCAGGTTAATTTCTTCATACAAGGTTTTGAACGAGATAATATTTGGAAAAGGATTGACAAATTTTCAATTAACAGATTAAGAAAGAAAGTTTCTAAAGAAAATGGGTTTATAGGTTGGTTGATAGATTTCATTGAGTATGCAAAAACTTGGGAACCTTTCTTCCAGAGGTTCTTATGGAATGTTGGCGTTGTTGATGATTTTGAAACCGCTAAGACTTTGAGTGAAAAATATCGTGGTTTTGATTTTGTTAGCTTAACGGGAGATGTATTTAGAAATAATGGTTTAGTTGAAATAAGTAGTGAAAAGTCTGTAACAGAAACGGCATTTGGTAGGAAGAAAATCCTTTCGGAGCTAAATGAAATTTATATAAAAGAATCTTATAACCTTGAACAAATCTCCAACAAACTTGTTGATTCAACAAACCAGGTCAATTCAATAAATCTTAAAGCGTATGAGGAAGAGTTAAATCTTTTACGAAATGATGAATCTTTATTAGAAAGACAATTGTCACAAATACAATTTGAACGAGATAAATCAATAGAAGAAATCGAGAAGATAAATCTTGAGATTAATAATATTAAAAAAATCAATGAGGATTTAGAAAAACGGTCAATCATCCTAGAAAAGGAACTACAATCAAAACTAGAGATAATAAAAAAACTAAAATCTGAACTTGATTACGAAATTCAACAACTTAAACAATTGGAACAGGTACATACGTTCAATTTAATGCAAGAAAATGAACTTAAAATTCAACTTACGAGAATTGAAGGTGATATAAGTAATCATCGAAATCTGGTAGAAAGATATGGTAATGGAATAAGAGAGCTTGAAGAATCAATTAGTAAATACAAAATTGAAACTGAAAATCTCAGAAAAGAGAATTCACAACTTTCGCAAAGTCAAGAAGAGATAGAACTTCAAAGAAAGGTTTTAGACGAAAAGAAGAAAATTCTTAATGAAGAGCTTTCATTAATTACACAAAACTATAACCAAACAAGAGAAAAAATTTCATCTACTGAAAATATTTTACATGAAAAAAGAGAACAGCTCAATGAGGTCAAAGAAAAAATTCATCATTACAATATTTTGATTAATGAATCAAAACTTAAATCACAAAACCTGATTGAAAAAATTAGTGAAGAATATCAAGTTCATTTAGAACTGAAACACTTTGATGACATAGATTCGTTTAATTTTGTAAGTGCTTATGAAAATTTACATCAACTAAAAAACAAAATTCGAGCACTTGGGCCCGTTAATTCACTCGCTTATATTGAATATGAAGAAGAAAAAAGACGACTTGAATTTTTAACTGAGCAAAGAAACGATTTACTTGAATCAGAAAAAGAATTAATGCAAATAATAAATGAAATAAATCAAACCGCTCAGAAACAATTTCTTGAGACCTTTGAGAAAATTAGATTAAATTTCATTGAAACGTTTCGTACTTTGTTTGATCCGGGTGATGAAGCAGACTTAAAATTAGAAGAAGGTGTGGACTCACTCGAGGCAAAAATTGAAATAATCGCTAAACCTAAAGGTAAACGCCCAACATCTATTGATTTACTTTCACAAGGTGAAAAAACTCTTACCGCAACAGCTCTTCTTTTCGCAATTTATTTAGTTAAACCGAGTCCCTTCTGTATTTTAGATGAAGTCGATGCTCCATTGGACGATGCTAACATAAAAAGATTTTTAAGATTGCTTGACAAATTCTCCAAACAAACTCAATTCATTATTGTTACTCATAATAAGCTTACAATGGAGGCAGTAACAAATTTATATGGTGTAACGATGGAAGAAGATGGAGTGTCAAAAATTGTTGCGGTGCGTTTTACCGAGGAGGCAACTGTTGCTTGAATTTGGAATTAAACTTATTTGTTTGTTCTTTCTATTTACTAATCTCAACGCTAAAGATTTCTTAAATATTCACTCTACGAGAAATAAAACTAATCTAATTAAAACTGAGTCCTTAAAAGGTAAGTATTTTATTTTTTATCAGGATTCAACTTTTTTTGATAAAAGATATCAGACTAAAATCTTCAATGCAGCATCCAAGAGTAATGAGTTAGAATTTCATTTAACTCCTAAACTTTTCACTTTTCAGGAAGAATTAGTTACTAAGCGTTTTAAGGATAATTTGATAATTGCTGCTTGGATTGATTTTAGAAATGATTCGGAAGGAGACGTTTACGCTCAACTTATTGATGAAAATGGAATTTTATGGGATAGTGGGGGAATTCCAATCTGTGTTGAAAAGAAAAAACAGAGAAACATTAAAATTTGTATAAACGAAGCAGGTGAGATATTTTTTGCGTGGGAAGATTTTAGGTCTGATCTAGAAGGAGACATTTATGTACAGAAGATTGATCTTTTTGGTAGATCATTTTGGAAGCAAAATGGAATTGTTGTCTCAAACTTAAAGGGAAAACAAGAAAATCCTGAAATCACTCATGATGCTGAAGGCGGTATTTATGTAGCTTGGCGTGAAAAATTAAGCTCGGTAGGGCAAATTTATGTTCAGAGAATTGATTCAAATGGTATTAAAAAATTTGGTCAGTACGGCATTTTTATTTCTAATCCTGAGGAAGATTGCACTGATCCTAAATTGATTAGATTATCGAATAATGATATTCTAATTTTTTATCAATCCAAAAAAAATGTAGAAAAGATTTATTATCAACAAATAACGAAAAAGGGAGCAAGAAAATTTTTACATTATGGCAAATTTGTTCCACCACAAAATGCTAATCAAGTACTCTCAAGTTTTGTGAGAATTCATAACGATTATGCTATCATCTACTTGAATAGCAAGGATAATACTTCAATCTTATTTCAGATTTTGAAAAATGGTGAAGAAACAAAATTTAAAAATCCAATTAAAATACATTCAAATTGTAAGATTAAACAGTTGCCAGAAATAACTCTGCTGGAAGATAAGTTTTTAATATACTGGACTTGTTTTCATACAAGTAATGAGATGTTATCCTTATTTATTCAAGAGATTGATTTCAAAGGTAATATTTTAAAATCTGATGGTATAAATTTACTGGATGTTCTTTTCCATCCAGATACGAAAGTTTGCTTGAAGTACGACAAAGGATATCATTTATTCTTAACGAGGTTAGTTAATGAACAATATGGAATTTTTTATTTCTCAAATGAACTCGATAGCTTTGGATTGGTTAAAATTGATGAGTTTGTCATAAATTATTATGATGGACACGTGAAATTATCATGGAAACTATTGAATGAGCGTCCTGGGACTAAACTTTTTCTGGAGAAAAGAAAAAAACAAAGTTTATGGGAAGTAATTTACTCATATGAATCGAAAAATAGATTGGCACTTCACAATATGAATTTTGATACTGAAGCACTTGAGAATGAGGACCTTGAATTTAGAATCAGAATAATCGATCCAGAAGGCATTGAACATATTACTGAATCAAAAAAACTTTTTATAAATGAAGTTGGTGAATTTTATCTTTTTCAAAACAGTCCAAATCCTTTCAAAGATTCAACTAAAATTGCTTTCAAAGTACCAATTAAAACTGAAGTAAAAATAAAACTCTATAATTCGCGATTAGAAGAAGTTGGAGACATTTTCGTTGGTACAGTTAATGCTGGATTAAATGAAATTATTTTTCGACCATCAGCTGAACTTGAAAATGGAATTTACTTTTATCGAATAATTACTAAAAATTTCTACGATGTAAAAAAAATGATTTTAAACAGATGAAAAGACCAGTCATAAAAATATTTTGTGATTTCGATGGAACTATAGCACAAAAAGATATTGGAAATTTATTTTATCGTCAATTTGGTGATTCGAAAATTTGCGATGAAGCAGTTGGAAAATGGCGTGAAGGTTTGATCAGCTCAATGGAATGCTTATCAACAGAATGTCAAACAATTAGAGATATTACTCTTCAAAAGATGTATGAATTCATTGACGCGCAAGAGATTGATGTTACGTTTATTGATTTTGTAAAGTTTTGCGAAGAAAATCAACTCGAAATTTTTATTTTAAGTGATGGTATTGATATTTATATCGATAGGATTTTAAAGAATCATAATTTGACTATTAAATATTTTTCCAACTCAATTAGTATGCGTGAAGATGGTTCCGCTGAAATGATTTTTCCATATTCAGATAATGTTTGTTTAAAATGTGCTAATTGTAAACGAAATCATATCATAAATAATAGTAGCGATGACGACATCACAATTTATATCGGTGATGGTTTTTCCGATAGATGTCCAATTGAATATGTAGATTACATTTTTGCCAAAGAACATTTGCTAAAACACTGTGAACTTAACAGAATATCTTATACACCTTTTAAGAATTTTAAGGACATAATAACTTCCTTGCAAAAGCTTTTGAACAAAAAAAGAATTAAAAAAAGACACACTTCTGTATTAAAAAGAAGAGAACTATACTTATTGGAGCCATAATGAATTTTGGACAATTTCTCTTTAAATATCGAAGTTATACTCCACTTCCTTTCTTAATCGTTATGATTTTATATTCAAATCCTATAATTTTCACATTCATCCCGGGAATGTTGTTAGTCGTGTTAGGTGAATTTATTCGTATATGGGCGAATTCATGGGCTGGTTCAGAAACCCGTACAACAGGTTCAGTTGGAGGTACTTTTTTAATAGTGAGTGGTCCTTATGCCTTTGTAAGAAATCCACTTTACATTGGAAATATTTTGATTTATTTAGGATTATCTATCTTTTCGAACGCTTTAATACCCTATCTTCAAATAATTGGATTGTTAGTCTTTTTCATTCAATATTATCTCATTGTAAAAGAAGAAGAAAAATATCTGAAAAAGAAATTTGGACAAGCTTATGCGGAATACTCAAGCAAAGTACCCGCTTTCATTCCAAGATTCAAAAAATTCAAAAACACTGGTGTTGACCAACCTGAATTTTCATGGAAAAAGGGATGGAACTCAGAAATGAGGTCAATTCAAGCAGTTTTAAGTGTGATTGTTATTTTAATTTTAATTTGGATAATTAGAAGAGTATGACGAAAAAGGTCTTAATTTTAGCAGGGGAAGTTTCTGGGGATTTGCATGGAAGCAATCTCGTCAGAGCAATGAAATCCTTTTCTCCAGATTTGGAATTTTTTGGCATCGGTGGTGATAGAATGAGAAAAGCCGGTGTTGATTTGTTATATCATATTGACCAAATATCATTAATGGGATTCGTAGAAGTTCTTCGTCATATTCCTTCATTAAGAAAGATAAAAGAAAGACTATTAAGTTTTGTTCGTATTAATAGTATTGATGCAATTGTTTTGATCGATTATCCAGGATTTAATCTAAGCTTTGCTAAGTCAGTAAGCGAATTCTGTAAAAAGGTTTATTATTATATTTCTCCACAGCTTTGGGCTTGGGGAAAAAATCGAATCGAGATTATTAAAAAGCACGTACAAAAGATGATAGTTGTTTTTCCATTTGAAGAGGAGTTATATCGTAAACATGGTATTGATGCAACTTTTGTTGGTCATCCTTTAATTGATGTAATCGAAAATTATGAATTCATTCCGCGAGAATTATTTTTTAATTATCATAATTTAGATAAAAACAAAAAACTATTAGTAGTTTTTCCTGGTAGTCGTATCCAAGAAGTAAAAAATTTATTGAGTCCCACATTAAACGCTGTTGAAAAATTAAAAAATGAATTTGATTTGAATGTAGTAATCGCTGGTGTAAAAAGCATTGAAGAAAGTTTGTATTTAAAATTTACTCAGGGCAAAGTACCAATAATTTACGATTCGAATTATGAATTGCTCAAATATGGTGATCTCGGAGTAATCAAATCAGGTACGTCTACTTTAGAAGCAGCAATTTTACAAATTCCATTCGTTGTTATTTATCGTACTTCATTTTTGAGCTATTTAATTAGCAAAAGTTTAATTCAAATAGATAAAATATCCTTGGCAAATATTTTAGCTGAAGAAAAAATTGTCGATGAACTAATTCAATATGATTGTACGGAAAAGAAAATCTATAACAAAGTAAAGGACTTTTTACTTAATCCAGAGAAAGCAGATGCATTGAAACAAAACTTAAAGAAAGTAAAAGAATTATTAGGTAAATCAGGTGCGTCTGTTAATGCCGCCTGGTTAATTTTAAGTGAAATATTATAATGAAAGAATTTTTACAAAGTCTCGGCAAAAAAATTCTTCCAACTTTGTTTGACCTGATTTTTAAGACGCTTAGAATTAGAATTTATAATAGTGATTCAATTGAAAACGGCAATTGTGTTTTAATGTTCTGGCACGGGACAATGCTTGCAGGATGGTACGTTCTAAAAAATAAAAGTTCTTATGGAGTTGTTAGCCAAAGTAAAGATGGTGAAATTTTATCCCGACTCTTGAGCAAGTGGGGGTACAAATTAATTCGTGGTTCTAGTTCAAAAGATTCTAAAGAAGTTATGATTCAAATGGTAGAAGCGTTAGAAAGAGGTTATTATTTGGCAATAACTCCTGATGGGCCGCGAGGTCCAGCTTTTACTATGAAAATTGGTGGATTAATTTCTGCAGTGAGAGCAAAAAAACCTATCGTATTATGTGGTGTTTATTATATAAATAAAATTGTTTTAAAAAGTTGGGATAAATTTGAATTACCAAAGCCATTTTCTAATGTAATTATACTTTTATCTTCTCCTAAATTAATTCCTGAAGGATTAACAAACGATGAATATGAAAAAATCAGATATCTACTCGAAAATGAATTAAGAGAAATCCAAACTAACGCTGCTACGCTCGCACATTCCAGTTATAAAGAATCGAAATAAATTTAAAATTAAGATGAGTTATCTAAGACTTCTATTAATCCCTTTTACTGTAATTTATTATTTATTAATTAACCTGAAAAGATTTTTGTACGAGAGGGGAATAATTTTTAAGCAATATTTTTCTCCTGTACCAGTAGTTTGTATAGGTAACATTCGAGTCGGGGGAACAGGAAAATCACAAGTTATAATTTCAGTTGCTGAAAAACTACTGGAAAAAGGTCAAAAAGTCGCAGTTTTATCAAGAGGATACAAAAGAAAGACCAAGGGATTTTCAGAGGTTAGCTCTTTTGATTCGGAAAAGTTTGGAGATGAACCGGTGATGATTAAAAAGTTAATTCCCGATGCTTATGTATTTGTTTCGGAAAATCGAGTTAAAGGTATAAAACAAATTCTATCAAAATATAAACTAGATTTTATATTGCTTGATGATGGTCTTCAGAATTATTCAGTTAAAAAAGATTATGAAATTTGTTTAATAGATAAAACTTATTGTTCAAAAAATCTCGTTGAACGTTTGCTAATACCCGCAGGTAATCTGAGGGAGCCCAGGTCACAAGTTTATAATTTCGATTGCATTATTTTTAATAATAAATTTGATGATACAACGAAAACATTAGATTTAAGAGAAAAAATCGGGGAAAAACTTTACTGGGCAGAATATCGTCTTAAAGGTTTCTTTAATGAATTAGGTAATGAAGTTTTGTTAGATCAAATAAAAGAATCAAAAAATCTAGTTTTTTGCGGAATTGCTCAGCCTGAGAGTTTCAAAAAACTATTCTTGAAATATCAAATTCCTTTTGAAAATTTTATTTTTTATCCGGACCATAAAAAGTACAATTTAGAAGATTCAAAAAGATTAATTAAATTTGCAGAAAAATTCGATTGTAAATTCCTGATAACTACGAATAAGGATTTTGTCAAAATTCAAAAGTTTATCAATGAATTTAAGAGAGCTGGGGTTCTACCCATATTTGTGAAGATCACAGCAATTTTAGAGAACTATGATAAAATTATTAATGATATGCTATGTTTGAAAAGAAAATCATAATTGGAATGGCTTTTTATGGCAGCAAAATTCATAATTACATTGATTGGATTAGGTATTTTTATTCAGAAGTTAAAATAGAACCACTTCAACATTCGAAAAATTCCCCTGAGCATTTACTTAAATGTACATCATTACTGCTACCCGGAGGAAATGATATAAATCCTGTTTTATACGGTCAGACAAACGATGAGGGTTTATCAAGACATATCGATGACTATAGAGATAAATTTGAAAGAGAGTTGCTTGAAATTGCACTCAAGAATAGCTTACCTATCTTAGGAATTTGTAGAGGGATGCAAATGGTGAATGTTCATCTGGGAGGAACTTTGCATCAAGATATTCCAAATCATAAAACCACCAACGATGATGATTTAGTACATACCATCAAAGTTTTTGAAAATTCGATTTTACGAGAAATAACACTTAATGACTTTGGTAATGTAAATAGTTCGCATCATCAAGCTATTGATAAGTTAGCCCAGGACTTAAAAGTTGTGGCAATATCAATTAGCGATGGTGTAATTGAAGCTATGGAATGGAGAGAAAAAGATAACAAATCTCCACTTTTACTTGTTCAATGGCATCCAGAAAGGATGCGTGACAATGACACCAATCCTTTTTCTTTAGAAGTATTAAACTGGTTTATTAAATGTCAAATAAATTAATGAGGTAGTATCGATGCCCAAAGCAGCAAAAAAATATGTTTATTTTTTTGGAGGTAAAAAAGCTGAAGGTCGAGCAGACATGAAAGGATTGCTCGGCGGTAAAGGTGCAAATTTAGCAGAAATGGTTAACATTGGACTTCCTGTTCCTGCAGGATTTACTATCACAACTGAAGTTTGCACTTATTTTTATAAACACAATAAAACATATCCAAAAGAACTAGAAAAGCAAATTAGGGAAGCTTTAGCGAAAGTAGAAAAGATAATGGGCGCAAAATTTGGAGATCCAGAAAATCCATTATTAGTTTCAGTTCGCTCAGGTGCTCGGGCTTCAATGCCAGGTATGATGGATACAGTCCTTAACTTAGGATTAAATGATGAAACCGTTCAAGGTTTAATTAAGAAGACAAATAATGAACGTTTTGTTTATGATTCATATCGTCGTTTTGTTCAGATGTATGGTGATGTGGTTTTAGGTTTGAAACCCCAACATAAAAACGAAAACGATCCATTCGAAGTAATTATTGAAAGAAAAAAGCAAGAGCGTGGTATTACACAGGATCTTGAACTTACTACAGAAGATTTAAAACAACTTGTTGAAGAATTTAAAGCTGAGATTAAAGCAAAAACTGGACACGATTTTCCTACAGATGCATGGGAACAACTTTGGGGCGCAATTGGAGCAGTGTTTTTGTCATGGAACAATGAAAGAGCAAAAGCATATCGTAAACTAAATAACATTCCGGAAGATTGGGGTACTGCAGTCAATGTCCAAGCTATGGTCTTTGGAAATATGGGAGATGATTCTTTAACTGGTGTAGCTTTCACACGTGACCCTGCTACAGGTGAAAACGATTTCTATGGTGAATATCTCGTGAATGCTCAAGGTGAAGATGTTGTTGCCGGAATTAGGACTCCCCTTCCAATTAGCACTTTGAAAGAAACAAAACCAGAAATCTATAAACAACTCGATAACATCAGAAAAATTCTTGAAAAACATTACAAGGAAATGATGGATATTGAGTTTACCGTGCAACAAGGTAAATTATGGATGTTACAATGTCGAGTTGGTAAGAGAACCGGTTTTGCAGCCGTAACTATGGCTGTTGATATGGTCAACGAAAAGTTAATAACAAAAGAAGAGGCCATAAGAAGAATTGATCCCGATCAGCTTAATCAATTATTGAGACCGATTTTTGATCATAACGAAAAGAGAAAAGCAATTGAAGAAGGTCGATTAATTGCTAAAGGACTTAATGCTGGTCCTGGAGCAGCAACAGGTCGAGTTGTATTTAACGCTCCCGATGCAGAAGAATGGGCTTCGCGTGGTGAAAAAGTAATTCTTGTCAGAGTAGAGACTTCACCAGAAGATATTAAAGGAATGAATGCTGCAGAAGGAATTTTAACAGCTCGTGGTGGTATGACATCTCACGCTGCTTTAGTAGCACGCCAAATGGGTAAAGTTTGTGTTGCCGGCTGTGGTGATTTAGAGATAGATTATCAAAATCAAGAAATGAAAATTCAGGGTAAAAATATTGTTATTCGTCAAGGTGATTATATTTCCCTTGATGGCACTACTGGTGAAGTATTTATTGGTCAAATTCAAACTAAACCATCTGAAATTATTCAAGTACTCATTAGTAAAACATTAAGCCCAGGTGAAGCTCCAGTTTATAATAAATTTGCTGATTTAATGACCTGGGCAGATAAAATCAGAAGACTTAAGGTTAGAACAAATGCAGATACACCCGAACAATCAAGAAATGCAATCGCCTTTGGTGCTGAAGGAATTGGGCTTTGCCGAACAGAGCATATGTTCTTTGAAGGAGATAGAATACATGCAGTTCGCGAAATGATTTTAGCTGATTCTCTTGAGGGTAGAAAGAATGCCCTTAATAAACTCTTACCACTTCAAAGAGAAGACTTCGAAGGCATTTTTGAAGTGATGGCTGGTAAACCTGTTACTATTAGAACTCTTGATCCACCATTGCACGAGTTTTTACCTCATAGTGATAAGGAGATTCAGGAAGTTGCAGAACGTATGGGAATTTCCATAGATAATTTAAAAAGTAAAGTTGAAAGTATGGAAGAATTCAACCCCATGCTTGGATTCCGTGGATGTCGCCTTGGTATAAGTTATCCTGAAATTACTGAAATGCAAGCTCGTGCAATTTTTGAAGCGGCATGTAATGTTAAGAAAAAGGGTATCGAGGTATTTCCAGAAATAATGATTCCTCTGGTTAGTCATATTAATGAATTGAAATTACAGGAAGAAATTGTAAGACGGGTAGCTAACGAAGTTATGGAAGAAAAAGGAGAAAAGATTGAATATACGATTGGAACTATGATAGAATTACCGAGAGCATGCATTGTTGCAGATGAAATAGCTCAAGTTGCTCAATTCTTCTCCTTTGGTACGAACGATTTAACTCAAACAGCTTTCGGAATGTCAAGAGATGATTCGGGGAAATTCTTGCCTGCTTATGTAGAGCGTGATATTCTACCTAGAGATCCTTTTGAATCAATTGATGTTAACGGTGTTGGTGAGTTGATGAAAATTGCTGTTGCAAAAGGTAGAAAGACAAGACCTAAACTTAAAGTTGGTATTTGTGGTGAGCACGGCGGAGAACCCGACTCGGTGATGTTGTGTCATAGAATAGAATTAGACTATGTAAGTTGTTCGCCATTCCGTGTACCAATTGCAAAATTAGCTGCTGCTCGAGCTGTTGTGCTTGAAAAAATGTCAAAAGTTAAAGAGACAACGAAAAATGCAACTATAAAAAAGATTGTTAAAAAAACAGTAAAGAAAGCAGTAAAGAAAAAATGAGTTAAGCAAAAATTTAAAGCTGTTCTTTGAGTTATTATTGCTTAAAGAACAGCTTTTATATTTAAAAAACTATGAGGTAAAAGTATGGATTTATTTGATAGAGAATTGAAATTATCAGATTTTAGGTTTCAATTGCCGAAAAATTTAATTGCAAAGTTTCCCACCACTCCACGAGACGCTTGTAAACTGATGGTTCTTCACAGGGATACTCAGGAGATTGAGGATAGAAAATTTTATGAAATACACGAGTACTTTCAGAAAGGTGATTGTATAGTATTAAATGAAACAAAAGTATTTCCAGCGAGATTAATTGGACAAAAAGAAAAGACTGGTGCAAAGATTGAAGTTCTATTATTACGTGAGTTGAATCCTGTTGATAAAATTTGGGATGTAATTGTAGAACCAGCAAGAAAAGTGAGAATTGGGAATAAAATCTACTTTGATGAAGGTCTTGTCTGCGAAATTATTGATAATACAACTTCTCGAGGTAGAACAGTCAGATTTTTAACAGATAAAGATGTTTTTTCGATTGTAGAAAAAATTGGTACTGTACCGTTACCACCTTACATAAAGCGCGAACCTGTCTCTAATGATAAAAAGAATTATCAGACTGTATATGCGAAAGTTGCAGGTTCCGTTGCAGCACCAACAGCTGGACTTCATTTCACGAGTCAATTACTAAAAAAGATCGAGAAAAAAGGTGTAAAAATTGTACCTGTTATTCTTCATATAGGTCTAGGTACTTTTCGTCCAGTTGAGGTTGAAGATTTAACTAAACATAGAATGGATTCTGAGTATTATGAAATTTCCGCATCAACAGCTGAAGTAATTAACAAAACTATAACATCTAAGGGGAGAGTTTTTAGCGTAGGGACAAGTACTGTTCGAGCGCTTGAAACTAGTGTAACTGCCAGTGGTTTATGTGCACACAATCGTGGTTGGACCGATAAATTTATCTTTCCACCTTACAATTTCAAAATAGTTGATCATTTGATAACTAACTTTCATGCTCCTGAATCAACTTTATTAATGCTGGTTGCAGCTTTTGCTGGTTATGAATTCACGATGAAGGCGTATAAGAAGGCAATAAAAGACGGGTATAGATTCTTAAGTTATGGCGATGCAATGCTAATTTTATGAAAACTTTTGTTATCATTCCTTCTGCTGGTAGTGGAAGTAGGATGAAATCCTCACTTCCAAAACAGTTTATTAAAATTAAAGGAAAAGAAATTTTAGCTCATACCCTTGAAAAATTCCAAAATGCTAGTTTAGTAAATAGTATAGTCATTTCCACAAGAAGAGACTTTATTAAAAAAATTGAATTAATTGTTAAGAGATATAACTTTACAAAAGTATTTGACATAGTAGTTGGTGGTAAGGAACGACAAGATTCAGTTTACTCAGCAATAAAAGCCATTCCTGCAGATGACAAAGATTTGATTTGTGTCCATGACGCAGTAAGACCATTTATAACCTCAGAAGAAATAGACCAATTGATAAAGTTCGCAAAAAGAAAGAAAGCTGTATTAGCAGCAAAGAGAGCAGTTGATACAATTAAAATTGGTTCGCTGATAGTTGAATCGACCCTTGATAGAAATAAGATTTGGATAGTTCAAACTCCACAAATTTTTAGTTATGGCATTTTAATAAAAGCGTTTGAAAAAGCTTATAATGAAAATTTTATTGGTACTGATGAATCATCCCTTGTAGAACGTCTTGGTTCAGATATATACTTTTATGAATTACAAAGCGATAATAGAAAAATCACGATACCTTATGATTTAAAATATGCCAAAATATTTTTTGAATAATTGCTTTAATGTAAATAATTGAATAACTTTTATATTATTTCCTTAAATTTCACAATTAAAATTTAGATGTCTATGTTTACAATAATTTTAATTTTGTTGCTTTCTTATCTTGTTGGTTCTATACCTACTGCTTTAATTATTAGTAAAAAAATTGCTGGAATTGATATTAGAAACTATGGCAGTGGAAATGTAGGGGGGACAAATGTATTCCGTGTTATTGGTTGGAAATATGGATTACTTGTCATATTACTCGATGCGTTTAAGGGAGTAATAGCAGTTGTTTTTATCGCAAGACTTTTCTTTTTAACGGATATACATTTTGATAATCCCACACCCTTTGATGATTTTACATTCGTACAATTACTTGCTGGTTTGATGGCGATTTTTGGTCATGTTTTCACAGTATTTGCAGGTTTTAGAGGTGGAAAAGGTATGGCAACGGCATTGGGTATGGCGGTAAGTTTAATGGCCATTGATGTTTTGATTGCTGCAGCAATTTTTATTTTAATGTTGATCAAGTTTAGATATGTTTCTCTTGGTTCTATTTCTGCTGCAATTGCATTACCGATAATTTTGTTTATTCGGGAAAAAATCTTTCATGTGAATATTCCAGGATATGAGACCTTAATTATTTTTTCCATTTTAATAGCATTGTTTATTGTTTACACTCATCGTTCTAATATAAAGAGAATTATTCAAGGTACTGAAAACAAAATCAAACGAATTCCACTTCTTTCAAAAAAATTAGATTAGAAAATGAACTGTGCTGTTCTGGGTGCAGGAGGTTGGGGTACTACTATTTCAATACTGCTTTACTCAAATGGTCACAGTGTTACACTATATGAGTATAAACCTGATTATGCTGAATCTTTAAAAATAGAAAGAGAAAACAAGATTTATCTGCCGGGAATAAAGATTCCAGATGAAATAAATATTACATCAAATCTAAACGAAGCCACTTCAAAAAAACATTTAATCATATTTGCAATTCCGACGCAATACATTCGAGGTGTAATTCAGAAAATAGATTTTTCATCCATTAAAGATTCATTTGTAGTTAATTTAGCAAAAGGTATTGAAATTGATACACTTAAAAGAGTTTCCGAAATTATTAAAGATGTTTTTCCCGAAATTTCAGATGAACAAATTTCTACCCTTTCTGGACCAAGTCATACTGAAGAAGTAGCAAGAAAAATTCCAACAGCGGTAGTGGTCGCATCTAGATCAATTGAAACTGCTCGATTTGTTCAAAGAGAATTTATGAATCCATATTTTCGAGTTTATGCATCAACTGATATTGTGGGAGTTGAACTTGGTGGTTCACTTAAAAATGTTATTGCTATTGGTGCAGGTATTTGTGATGGTGCTGGTTTTGGAGATAATACTAAAGCTGCTATTATGACGCGTGGAATAGCAGAGATTTCAAGACTTGGGATTGCTTTGGGTGCAAAACCTGAGACTTTTGCTGGTCTATCTGGCATGGGTGATGTTATTGTCACATGTATGAGTAAATATTCACGAAACCGATACGTTGGTGAACAAATTGGAAAAGGTAAAAAACTTCGCGAAGTTCTTGAGCAAATGCAAATGGTAGCAGAAGGAATTTTTACAACAAAAAGTGTCTATCAACTTTCGCAAAAAGTAAAAGTTGAAGTTCCTATTTGTACAGAAGTTTATAAAATTCTTTATGAAGATAAAGATCCAATAGTGGCTACCACTGACCTGATGACGCGCCAACCAAAGGAGGAAAACTGGTTTTAGTTTTCATTTCATTTCAGTTGATTTATCATTATTAAATTTTAATTAAAAATTTATTTTTGATTTAAATTTTCAGTTGTCGAAATGATTTTCGATGAAAAGATTAAGGAATACAAATTAAGATTTATAAAGGGAGTAGGAGAAACACGAGAAAAAATCTTAAATTCCCTTGGAATTTTTTCTATTGAGGATCTTTTACTTTATTTTCCTTCCCGATATTATGATAGAACAACGGTTCTTGCAATCTCAGAGGCAAAAAGGGTTTTAAATGAATCCTTAAAGGAAGAAGTAACTTTTATCGGAAAAATTAATTCAGTCGATAAAATTTATTCGTCTCGAAGACAATATTTGTTAATTTATCTGATAGATAAAACATCTGCTATAAAAGTAATATTTTTTGAGAGTATCCATATTTTTCAAAAAATATTTTCAAAAGGTATGATTGTTGCGTTTTCTGGAAAAATTACATCTGATATTGATGGGGAGCCAGTTTTAATTCATCCTAAATTTGATATACTTAAAGGAGAAAATGAAAAGTTTGAAGAAAATTTTAGGTACACTGGAATAATCGTTCCACATTATTCTTTGCGTGGAATTTCTCAATCAAAAACTTCTTCATTTGGTTCTCACACTTTGAGGACTATTATTAAAAATGCCCTTCCCAAGTTTTTGGGATTTCTCCAAGAAACGTTGCCAGAATATATTATAAGAAAAAAACATCTCATGCCATTAAAAAGTGCAATAAAGAATCTTCATCAACCTGAAAGTTGCGAGCTTTTAAATAGAGCACGGTATCGTATGAAATTTGAAGAGATATTTTATTTTATGATTCTATCAGCTTTGAATAGAAAAATGTTGAAGGCTTATGATGAAAATATAAAAGTGAGAAAAGCAGGCGAGCGTATAAAGGTTTTAGTGAAAGAAATTTTACCATTTGAATTGACAGAAGATCAAAAAAAAGTAATTCGTGAAATATACAATGATTTCAAAAGTGGATATCCCATGAATCGGTTACTTCAAGGTGATGTAGGAAGCGGCAAAACATTAATTGCATTGATAACTTCATTAATTGCTATTGAGAATGGTTTGCAAGTTGCTTTAATGGCTCCTACTGAAATTCTTGCAACACAGCACTATCGTTATTTCTTAAATTTTTCGAAAAATTTAGATGTGAGTATTGGACTATTGACAAGTAGTACTCCAGCATCGGTTCGTGAAAAATATTTTGAGATGCTCAGTTCTGGTGAATTAAATATTTTAATTGGTACCCACGCATTAATCGAGGAAAAAGTACAATTCAAAAATTTAGGATATGTTATAATTGATGAACAACATAGGTTTGGTGTAATACAAAGGAGTAAGTTAAAATTAAAAAGTAGAAATCCTCATTTGTTAGTTATAACTGCAACTCCAATTCCGAGAACCTTGGCTTTGACTTTATATTCTGATCTAGATTTATCATTTATTCGAACAATGCCCAAAAACCGAAAGATAATCAAAACTCATGTCATAACTCCTGATAAAAAACCTAGTTTGTATGAATTCATAAGAAAAGAAATTTCAAAAGGAAATCAAGCTTACATTGTTTTCCCATTAATAGAAGAATCAGAAAAACTAAATCTTGAAGATGTGCTATCCAATTACATAAAACTTAAAAATGAAATTTTTACAGATATAGAGTTAGGGATGATACATGGTAGAATGAATTCTGATGAAAAGGATTCAGTGATGAAAGAATTTTTAAATGGAAAAATTATGATACTTATTTCTACCTCGGTTATAGAGGTTGGTATTGATAATCCTAATGCAACTATCATGGTAATAGAAGATGCGCAGAGATTCGGTCTTTCACAACTACACCAGTTAAGAGGAAGAGTAGGTCGCAGCGAAAAACAATCTTACTGTATTTTAATTTCTGATATCGATATTGATAACTTAAGTAAAGACACTTTCTTTTATGAAAGTGAGGAAAAAAATATTGCCCGTGAAAGACTTAAAGCTATAGAACAATATGCTGATGGTTTTAAAATAGCAGAAATTGATTTTAAGTTGCGAGGTCCTGGAGATATATTCGGTACAAAACAAAGTGGATTACCAGAATTTCAATTTTTTGACATCTTTCTGGACTTTGAATTAATTGAATCTGTGCGTTCACTTGCTTTTGAAATCATTGAAGACGATCCAGAATTACAAAAACCTGAAAATCAAATCATAAAAAAAATTATTCAGAAAAAATTTTCTGACAAATTATTCCTTTCCACAATTGCTTAATTTATTTTTTTCATACACATTATTAAAAATAATTACACACCAAATGTTATAAACAAAATTTTATGTAGTGATAATTTTAAATTTATTTTTCAAAAAATCTTGACAAAAAAAAATTAAGTAATATATTAGCAACAAAGTTTGTTGTAATTATGTCGAATAAAATAAGGAATTAATTTATTAGTACTGATACGGTTGCAAAAAAAAGCTTAAACGTAGCACTTACTTACAACATAAAAACAGATAACCTCAATTCTCCATCGGATAAATATCCCCTTCTTAAAAAATTCAATTACTCAGTTAAATTAGAATTTGATACTTTAGCCGAATGGGATACATTAGAAACTATAAATGCTGTTCGTGACGCATTATCAGTTTACCATCGTGTAACTTTGATTGAAGCTAACAATGATGCTTTTAATAAGTTGTGGGAATTAAATCCAGAAATCACTTTTAACATTGCAGAAGGCTTTAATGGAATAAGTCGCGAGGCACAAATTCCTGCAATATTAGAGTTTTTAAATATTCCCTATACAGGTTCAGATCCAATTACACTTGGAATTTGTCATGAGAAATCAAGGGCTAAGGAAATTTTATCATATTACAAAATTCCAACTCCAGAATTTTTAGTTGTTTATCCTTATGATGATTACTTAAATATTGATTTTTCACTTCCTGCTATAGTAAAACCAGTTGCTGAGGGTTCTAGTAAAGGCATCTTCAATTCTTCGGTAGTGTTTTCTATAGATGAGTTGAAAAATCAAATTAATTATATTCACCTAAACTACAATCAACCAGCACTTGTAGAGAAGTTTTTATCAGGTAGAGAATTTACAGTGGCAATTCTTGGAAACGGAAAGTCCGCAAAAGTACTTCCCATAATTGAAATAAAATTCGATCAGCTACCTAAAACTATTCTTCCTATCTACTCCTATGAAGCTAAATGGATTTTGGATACTCGAGAAAATCCCCTCGATATTTATGAATGTCCTGCAAAGATTGATGATGACTTAAGGCAAAAAATTGAGAAGGTTGCTTTAAGAACTTTCAACGTTTTGAGATGTAGAGATTGGGCAAGAATTGATATACGACTTGATGAGAATGGTATTCCTAACGTCCTTGAGATAAATCCATTGCCAGGAATTTTACCAGATCCAAAAGATAACTCTTGTTTTCCAAAAGCTGCGCGTACTGCAGGGATGAATTATCAGGAAATGATTAATGCAGTTTTAAATGAAGCAATAAAAAGGTACGGCTTATGATTCAAAAGACGATTAAAATACTCCTGGCTTACAATCAACCAACGGGAGGTATCTACAGTAATTATGATGGTAAAAGGATCGGGAAAGAAGAATTTTCAAAACAAATTGATTTATCAGAGGTTGGAGTTATTGAGGAGTACGAAACAATTCGTGATCTATTAAACTCAAAAGGTTTTTACCTAGAATCTTTTAATCTGCTTGATAATGTAACTGAATTGATAAAAAAAATACACGAAACAAACTATGATGTAGTTTTTAATCTGGTTGAAAGTGTTGGCGGTGATTCAATGAAGGAGATGTATGTTGCTGGAATTTTTGAATTGATGAATGTACCATATACAGGTTGCAGTGCTGTCACTCTGGGATTATGCTTAGATAAACACAGAGCAAAATTAATAATTAAAGGGGCTGGTTATAATGTTCCTGAATGGAAACTTTTTGAAACACCAAATAAAATTATTTTTGATTCTAAACCAAAATTTCCATTGATCGTCAAACCCTCTCGTGAAGATGCCAGTGTAGGTATTAGCGAACAGTCAATTGTTTACAACGAAAAAGAACTTGCAGAACAGGTAGAGTTCTTATATAGCTCTTTGCGGCAACCTATTATTGCTGAAGAATTTATAGATGGTAGAGAAATAAATTCGGCTATTCTGGGAGATAAAAATAAAATTGCACTTCCGCTTTCAGAAATAGATTTTTCAACCTTACCATATGAACTTCCAAAGATTGTAACATATGAAGGTAAATGGATAAAGCACAGTACATATTATAAGCATACGATCCCAATATGTCCAGCTCCTTTGGATGAAGTAATGTCTTCGAAATTAAAATCATTGGCTTTGGAAATTACTACAATTTTTGGTTGTCGAGATTATGCTCGTGTTGATTTTCGCTTAGCTAAAAATGACATACCATATGTACTAGAAGTTAATCCAAATCCTGATATCTCAATTGATGCAGGTTTTGCTCGTGCAGCAGAAGCATATGGAATTTCATATGATGAATTACTGTTAACAATTATTCAAGTTGCTCTGGAAAGAAAATGATTATAATTAGAGATATAATTAAAACTGATAGAGAAAAATTAAAAAATATTCTTTTTACAACAGAAAATTTTTCAGAAGAAGAGAAACGAATTGGTTTGGAACTTATAGATATTACTTTGAATAACCCTGAGCAAAAAGATTATAAGATTAAAGTTGCTGAAGTTGACGGAGAAGTTTGTGGATATTATTGTATTGGTCAAAGAGCTTTAACTGATGGAGTTTATGATTTATACTGGATTGTTGTTGATTCGAAAAGAAAAGGCAATGGAATTGGCACTAAATTGCTGGAAGATTCTGAAAGTTATGTTAAAAGTAGAAAAGGAAGATTGATTCTTGCTGAAACATCATCGCGAGTTGATTATTCTGTTACTAGAAATTTTTATAAGAAAAATGGTTACAAAGAAGTCACTAGTATAAAAGACTTCTATAAGGTTGGTGACGACCTTATCATATTTGGAAAATATTTTAATCAATAAAAGGAATAAACGCCATGGAACTATGGCAAAAAATGATTAGAGATAGTATTCATTCGGTAGATCAACTTGTTGAAAAATTTGGATTAGATAGGAAAGTCGCAGAAAAATTGGATATATTTTTTCAAGCTAGAATTAATCCATACTATCTTAGTTTAATCAGGTATCCCGGTGATCCTATCTGGTTACAAAGTATTCCTGACGAAGCAGAACTTAGTGATTACGAATCTCCAGAAGATCCGCTCAAGGAAGATTCAATGAGTCCTGTTCCAAATATAACTCATCGTTACCCGGATCGAGTTTTATTTTTAACAACAAGTCAATGTGGAATGTATTGTAGATTTTGCACAAGGAAAAGGAAAGTTGGTAATTCTTCTAAAATATCAATGAAAGGACTTGAAGCTGCATTTAATTACATTGAGGAGCATAAAGAAATTCGAGATGTTGTTTTATCAGGTGGTGATCCACTAATGTTAACAGATGCAATGTTAGAAAAAATTTTAAGTAGGTTAAGGTCAATTACTCATGTTGAAATTATACGAATTGGCACGAGAATGCCAGTCGTGCTACCGCATCGAATTACACCCAAATTAGTTAAGATGTTGAGTAAATATCACCCAATTTATGTTAATACTCACTTTAATCACCCTTGGGAAATTACTCCAGAGAGTTCAAAAGCATGTGAATTACTAGCTGATGCAGGAATTCCCATAGGTAATCAAACAGTTTTAATGAAAGGAGTTAATGACGATCCAGAAGTGATAAAAGAACTCTTCCGAAAACTTTTAAAAATAAGGGTTAGACCTTACTATTTATATCAAGCAGATTTAACTAAAGGTGCAAATCATTTTCGTACGCCCATTAAAGTTGGTCTTGAAATTATGGACAAGTTACGTGGACACATATCAGGATTAGCCGTTCCATATTTTGTTATCGATGCCCCTGGTGGTGGAGGTAAAATACCTTTACTTCCGCAATATGTTTTATATCAAGATGATGAAAAAATTGTCGTTAGAAATTATAAGTATGAAACTTTTGTATACCCTGACGTAAAACCTGAAGAATATAGAACTGGTGTTGTACACAATTTTGAAGAGTATTATGAGAGTACACCGACAGTTTCGTTACCTATAATTTTGAATTCTTCTGAAGAATAATTGAAAAATATTTATTATATTACTTTAGATAGATTTTTCCCCAAAAAGCTTTATGACCAGATATCTGATAAAATTTAAAGTGAGTGCAATTATAGTTTCATTTAATTTTTAATTAAAGTTATTAACAATTAAATAGTTGAGGTGGTACTATGAAAGCATTATTTCTAATTTCTGTTTTTCTATTTTTTTTCAGTGATCTGCTAGCGCAAGGGGGTACTGTTTTACTAAAAACCGCAGATGGTACGATTGTAGGTACTTACTCTTCGCTAGGTACTGCCTATGCTGCTATTCCATCACCAGCCACAACGGGGTATATCATTGAATTTCTTAGTGGTTATAATGCCAGTTCAGAAATTTTTCCCATAACATTAAAGGCTAAATCCGGTCTTGATGATAGCAAAAGGGTTATTATAAGACCTGCGGTTGGAGCAACTAATATATTAATTTCAGCCAACTTAAATAATCCGGTAATAACTCTTGACAGTGCAGATTATATAACATTTGATGGTAGGCCTGGAGGTGTTGGTAACGATATTCACCTTAAAATAGAAAATTTAAATTCTACTGGTTCATCCGCCCATACAATTAGATTAATAAATGGAGCGACAAACAATCAATTTCTGTACTTGCATCTTTATGGAGCACCTGTCGGTACTGCAGGCCCAAGAAATATTGACTTTACAACCTCGGCTAATGATCCGGCTGGTAACTCTTTTAACCTAATTCAATATTGTAAACTGGAGGGTTCTAGAACAGGTGTTGGCTTTGCCGGAACTGCAGCTAATCCAAATTCAGATAATGTGATAAAGAACTGTAAGATCTACAATTTTGGTTACGCCGGAATTTGGCTCTCTTCTCAAGTAAGAGGAATTACTATTGAAGAAAATGAGATCTATCATACTTCTCCTTTATCAAATAGTACAATTGTAAGCGGAATAATCTCAAGTACATCGACGTTCGGTAATATATTTATTAAAAAAAATAAATTTTATGATCTACAATCCGGCGCAACTACCGCTACATCTATTAGAGGAATATATTTCACTCCAGCCCCCGCATCCGTCATTAATATCGAAAATAATTTTGTATCAATGACAAAAGATAATATTAACATATCTGCCTATTATGGAATACATATAATAGGTACTAATCAACATACTTCGAATGTATTCTACAATTCTATTTTGATTGGTGGAAATCATTCCACTGGTGGAACATCAGGTACTGTTGTAACAGCTGGAATTCTTTATGCAAATTCTAACACTGCATCAATTATTAACTCGAAAAATAATATTAGTGTGAATGTGAGAACAGGAGGGGGCGGGATATTGCATCTAGCACATCATGTTTCAAATCTAAATCCAATTTTAGATATTAATTATAACACATACTACGTACCATCACAACCGAATTCATTTCATGCAGGTTGGGGTACGAGTTATTTTAATTCTATAACTGATTATAGAACAGCAGCAGCTCCAAATGAATCTTACGCTAACTTTAAACAAGTATTCTTTGTTTCATCAACTGATCTACATTTAAGTGGAACTTCAATTGGTGATACAGATTTAATTGGAATTCCAATAACTGGAATTACAACGGATATTGATGGAGACCTTAGGCATCCTTCTAATCCATATCGGGGTGCTGATGAACCTTTTGTAGAATATGCAATCGGGTGGTGCAATTTGAATAATCCACCGACTGCTGTTATTACTCAAGGTGACTCTGTTGCAATTTTTGCTCAAATTTTTATTTCTAGTGTAACACCACTACCTGGACCTGGACATGGAATTAATGCATGGATAGGTGTAAGTACAACGAATACTGATCCTTCAACTTGGACTATGTGGATTCCGGCTACATTTTATGGTGACGCAGGGCTAAATGATGAATTTATTGCATACATCGGAAAAAATTTAAGTTTTGGTACATATTATTATGCAAGCAAGTTTCAATATGGTACGGAAACAAGATATGGTGGATATAGTTCAACTGGTGGCGGCTTCTGGGATGGGGTTAATAATGTTTCAGGTGTTCTAACTGTTAATCCGTTAATTTCCCAGGTGAGTTTTACTACTGATTCTCTTTGGAATATTGTTTCTGTTCCAGGAATTCCAATTTTATCACATAAAGATAGTTTGTTCGTCGGAAGTGTTTCTAATGCTTTCTGGTTCAATGGTACAAATTACGTTATCCAAAATGAATTGGAAAGAGGAAAGGGTTATTGGCTGCGTTTTGATCAGTCAAGAAATCAATCCTTAAATGTGATTTTAGAAAATACATTGTCAGTGCAAATTTCACCTGGTTGGAATTTAATTGGGAACTTACATATTAATGTTCCAGTGACAAATGTTACAACAACTCCACCAAATATAATTGTATCTAACTTTTTTGGTTATGCAAGAAGAGGTTATTTTATTGCCACTGATTTGAGAGTTGGAAAAGGATATTGGGTAAAAGCTAACTCAACCGGAATATTACAAATCAGTACAACTGCAAAATCAACTACTACAAATTATATTGAATCAATTGATGAGAAGTGGTTAAAGATAATTTTCACGGATAATTCAGGTGAAAGTAGAGAATTATATCTTGCGAATAATTTTGATAAGAATAAATATGATCTTCCTCCTTTACCTCCAGCTGGATCATTTGATGTTCGCTTTTCATCAGACAAGTATGTGGAAGTAAGAAATGAAAAACATTTCATAAAATTGATGGCCGATAATTTTCCAATTAGAATGACGGTGATTAATGGCTCGATTTTAGTTAGTGATTATCAAAATGGTGATATAACTAATTATATTTTACATGAAAAAGAAGAAATAATTTTGAAAAATCCGGAAACTAAACTTCTTATCATCGAACCATTCATACAAGCAGAGAGATTCGAACTTTTACAAAATTCACCAAATCCATTTAATTCCATAACTCGTATTACTTTTTCAATTCCTAAAGATGAATTCGTTGAATTAAAGATTTTTGATGTATTAGGGAGGGAGGTAAAATGTGTAATCAATGAATTTAGAAATCGTGGTTATCATACAATTGAATTAAATGCAGATGACCTTTCTTCAGGTGTATACATATATTCACTAAAAGCTGGAAGTAATTTCGCGTCGAGAAGATTTGTTTTGATAAAGTAATTCGTTTTGAAAATTGAGGATTGGCCTGGTTGAAAGCAGTTATATCTTTCAGCCAGGCATTCTTATTTTAAAATTTAAGGGGCTTCTCCAAGTAAAATCTCAAGTAGATCAATTTCTAATGTGTTTTTAGGAGTTTCAATAATTCTTCCAAGTTCCGAATCATCTTTGTAAAAAATAAATGTAGGAACTTTTTCAATTACAAATTGGTCAACGTCAATATTGTCGGCTTGTTTTTTTCTATCAACACAAATCATAGTTAAGTTTTCAAGGTCATAATTTAGTTCATAAAGAATCTTAAAAAATCTGGGAACTTCCCTTCTGCTATCTGAACACCAAGTTCCTTGTATACAGACTATTTTTATTTCATCAAGTTTGATCATGTTGAGTATATTTTTATCTGGCACATATTTATTAAATTCGTTAAGGAACCAAACTGAAAAATTAGTATCACTTAAAAGAATTTCCTTAGTACAAAATCCAACTAACATAGGTTTACCACTGCGGTCATCTGTTTTAATTTTGCAAAGTTCTTGTGTAGTGTTTTCCTGTGCATATAAGAAACTTATGAAAACGATAGGTATTAAAAACACAAATAAGTTTTTCATGGCGTGTATCCTTTCATATTATTTTGTTGTTCTCTGATATCAAGTCCCCACATTAATTTTTCTCGCAAAGTATTAAAGTAATCTTTGTTCTTTCGTTTTATCAATCTTAATACCTTTTTTGATTTTTTTATTTCCATTTTCAATGGTGGACGTAATTTCCAGGATAATTGACCATCTTTATTTACCATTACAGTTTCATATCCTGAGCGAGCTTCAATTTCAATCAAACTATCTGATGGTATGACAATAGGTCTGACTGTTAATGTATGAGGGCAAATTGGGCTAAGCAAAATCGCATCAAGTTGTGGAAGCAAAATAGGTCCGCCAGTTGAAAGAGAATAAGCTGTAGAACCAGTAGGTGTTGAAATTATAAGACCATCTGCTCTGTATGTGGTTAGAAATTTTTTATTAACATATACATCAATTTCAATAATTCTAGACCAACCACCTTTTTCTATTACGATATCATTAATTGCTAGTAGTCTGTTCTTCTTTTTACCAGTTATTTTACCCTCGATTAAAATTCTTTGTTCAATATCAAATTTGTTTTTTTCAATTTCTTCTAATAGTGCATCAAGCTCGCTGAAAGAAATATCAGCAAGAAAGCCAAGTTTACCAAAGTTTACTCCTGCAAGTAAAGCATTTGCTTCAACAGCGAACTGTGCGCTAAAGAGCATCGTTCCATCACCACCGAATGAAAGTAACAAATCAATTTTACCCTTAAATTGCTCTTCGGGAAGTATATTTATTAATTTGGAAAGATGGTTTTCCTTAATGTGTGATTTAATAAATAGATAGGTTTCTTTACTTAAAATTATTTTATGTTTTTCGTGATGTTTGTTTATGAAATCAACTAGAAAATTTGTGATGTCGTATTTTTTTGTGTTTGCTATTATTCCTAATCTCAACTCGGTGTTTCTTTCGAAGATTGTTTTTCTTTCTGTGCTTTGTCAAGTTCGACTATATAATTTAACTTTAAATCCCTTGAAACAGTAGTAATGAATCTTTTCTCATCTTCTGTTAAGTTGCCCCTGGTTTTTTCATTAAGCATATCAATCATATCGATTGCTAATTTAGCCGCGTCAAGGTCAACTTCTACATTATTGGTAATTGGATTTTTTAATTTCCCCATTCCAATCATTGCTGATGTTTGAAACTGAATAATCAACTGGAGAAAGAGTGCATCGTGCAATTTTTTTTCATTATCACTCATTTTTTCCCCAAATTTTGATTAAACATTTATCTATTAACAACAGTTTTTCATAATTCAAAGATGGCGTCAAAAAAACTAAATTTTAATCAAAAATAAAAAAGTCGTCTTTAATGATAAATTACTTTAGAATAATGAAAATTAAAATTGAACATTGCAGGAACTTAATGATATAAAAAAATTTCATTCCTTATTTTTAGCAATTGGAAAGTAATTACTCATTAATCTTTGAATTGCTACACTCGTTCCAGTTATAAACCATAACATAGTTGCTATTTCATGATCCCCGAAATTATACTCAAAAAGTCCACTTATAGAAATTCCTACGAATGCTGAAAAAAGTCCCTTAGAAATGTTATGGTATAAGCTTCGTTCTTTTGTCATCTTGATTGTTTCTATGTGAATGAAAAGAATTTTAATTAGCAATATTAAAAAGATGATAAATCCAAAAGTGCCAAGGGTCGCTAAAATATGTGTGTAATTATTATGAAGATGTCCATAACTCATTTTATCATGAGCATCTCTGTATTTCTTATAAATTTCGTTGAAATCAATATTGCCAACGCCAATAACGGGATAATCCTTAAAGATTTTAAAAGCTACTTTAATCTGATTGATTCTTTCAATATTTGATGGGTGAAATGGGTCATAAATAGAACTCAGCCTACTCCTATAAAAATAACTATACACAAAAGCTTCATTAATTTTTACAAGCCCAGTAACTTTATCTTTTACTTTTGTAAGAAATTTTGGAGAAGCTCCATTTTTAGGTAAGTAATAGATCGAGCCCCCATAATCTGCATAAATAAAACCCTCATTAAGTTCATGTATTATCTTAGCTACGCCTTTTGTTGCAATACCCAAAATAAGTCTTGGATTTTGGGGATTTTTCAAGTTATATATTTTAACACCAGTGATGCCATCTGCAATGATTAATTCATCGTTATTGTAAGTCGCTGCGGAAACAACATCTTCAGTTTTAATTTCATTGACAATAGAAATTTTGCTTAAATCGTTTAGGTCGATTACTAAAAACTTTTTATCATCAAGAAATGCGTAAAGGTAGTTTTTAATAACTACACCGCCACTGAAAACAACTTTATTTTTATTGTTTGAATAGTTTATGGATTTTAAAAATTCGGGTTCTGAGGGATTTTCCACATTTATAAAAGTAATTCCATTTTCACCTTCAAATAGAATTAAATGATTTTTATAAATTGTGAATGAACTCACAAAGTTCTTTGGAATAATAGTATGTAATATTTGAATAGAATCTTCAAATGGTTTAAGAATTAAAATTCTTGAATCAAGGAGCTGAGCGAAAATTAAAGAGTCATAAACTGAAATATTACGTGCTGGTGATGGGGTGTTATAATCAAAAATTTTAATAAGCTGATTTCCTGAAAATTTAAACTTACTTATTCCTGATTCATAATTAGCTACAAATATATTATCATTTAGTTTGTCTATTCCATGAGCACGACCACCACTTTTTATAACAAAGTTTTCATTAAAACTTATTTTTTTCTCATCGAAATTAATTATTCGAAGCTCACTTGTTGTTTGAGTAAAAACAAAAAATGTTCCTATCATAACAAAAACAATAGCTGCAAATGTCCATTTTTTGTTCAACAGAAATAAAAAAAAGACACCAGCAATTGTTCCCACCCATGCAGCACGAGTGTAGCTTGAAATCAAAGATGAAACTGATATAATTAGCCCAAAAAGTAAAATCATTTTGTATTTAAGTTTAATTTCTTTTTGAAATAAAAAAGAAGTAAGAATAATCGTTACAATACTCATTAAACCACCTGCCGTCATGACATATTGAAATATAGAGGGACCTTTTGCCTCCCTGGTATATAGTTGATAGATATAATGACGATATGCAAAAAACAAATAAACTAACATTCCAAGCACGGCAAAAATTAAGAATGTGTAAAAAATTCTCTTAAATCTTTTTTCGTTTCTTAAATAATAAACCGGCAAGTAAACAACGGGTAATAGAATAGCTCTTTTAAAGGAATTATGAAATGCTTGTGGGGAATTCAATGAAAATATTGCGGAAATTATTTCAGATAGAATAAGAAGAATGTAGAAGATTTCAAGTCCTGTTTTATGTTTCTCTATTTTACCTTGAACTGAAAATCTAATTAGTAATATAAGTAAAGCACCATAATACCCAATTTGATTAACAAAAATTGAAGTAGTCAAGCTGGCGGCAAATATGAATAGAAATCCGAATCCTAATCTATCGAGATATTCAATAATAACTTCATTTCTGGATTTCATTATTCAACCTCATGATTCTTAAATTGAAGAGTATAAAGTCGATAGTATAAGCCCGCAGTATTTTGAATAAGTTCACTATGAGTACCAATTTGAACAATCTGACCTTCATCTAAAACTATAACTTTATCTGCATTACGAACTGTACTTAAACGATGAGCTATAACAATTGTAGTTCTGTTCTCCATCAATTTTTCAATTGCTTTTTGAACTAGGATTTCAGATTCACTGTCCAGGGCAGAAGTAGCTTCATCGAGAATCATAATTGGTGGATTTTTTAATAACGCTCTAGCAATTGAAATCCTCTGCCGTTGACCTCCGCTTAACTTAAGTCCTCGTTCACCAATAACAGTATCATACCCATATGGTAATTCAGTTATAAAATCGTGAGCATTGGCAGCCCTGGCAGCATTTACCACATCTTCAAAAGAGGAATTCTCAAACCCATAACTAATGTTATTTCGAATAGTGTCGTTGAATAAGATTGGTTCCTGTGTGACAATGCCAATGTGATCTCTTAAAGATTTAATATTATAATCTCGCAGGTCAATTCCATTGATATAAATTGCGCCTTCAGTTACATCATAGAATCTTGGGATTAAATCGACCAAAGTTGTTTTTCCTGCACCGCTTGGTCCAACTAAGGCAACAATTTCACCTTTTAGTACTCTGAAATTAATGTTCTTCAGAATATATTTATGATTGGGCTCATAATGAAAGGATACGTCTTTAAAAACAATGCTATCTTTAAAATCAGTGAAAGGAATTGCATTTGGTTTAATTTTAATTGTTATCGGCTCGTCAATTATTTCGAAAACACGAGACGCCGCTGCAGTTGATTCTTGAATTCTGTTAGCTACATTACTTAATTCTTTTATTGGAGGCATTATTTGAAAAATTATGAATAAGAAACCAAGGAATTCACTGGCTTTTAAGGTATGAGTTTCAAGAACTTGTATTCCACCATACCATATTATTAATACTCCTGCAATGATGCTCAAAAACTCTGTAACTGGTGGAGCAATGTTTCTGATTCTTGTAATTTTCAAGATTATTTTAAAGAAGTGATTTGTAAGAGTAAAAAAGTTTTCATCCTCTTTCGATTCCATATTAAAAGCTTTTACAATCTTAGTACCATATATTCTTTCTTGAAGAAATGAAGTTAGATCAGCCATCTTTGCTTGAAGAGTGTAACTTTGCTTATAGAGTTTTACACCTAGCCAACTAATAACTGCAAGAGAGAATGGCATAACAACAAGTGAAAGTAAAGTAAGTTGCCAACTGATTGCCAAAGCTAACAACAAAAAAATTATTACAAGAAGAGGATCTTTTATAAGAGTCACAAACGAAGCAGATATGCCGGTATTAATCATTGTAATGTCATTTGTTATGCGTGAAATCAGATTTCCAATTCTTTCATTGGTAAAATATTTCAATGACAATTTGTTTAAATGAGCGAATGTTTCATTGCGTAAATCACGAATAAATCCTTGCTCTACAAATGCCATTAAATAAGATTGTAAGTACCCAAAAAATCCTTTGAAAAAAAAGGCGAGTATAATTAGCACACAGATTCTAAAAAGAGATTCACGTTTCGAGGGAGTATTAATAAATGAGTAAAGGGTATTGGAAAGTTCTTTTTTCAACCCAGATAGAAATCCACCACCTTTTGCTTGGGCTTCAAGTCTTTGACTTAGTTCAGCAGTGGGTGGAATATTCTGTTCGGCTGTTAATTCAGTTTGGAAAAGAGTTTCTAAAAGTGGAATTGTAAGATAAATTGAAAGTCCACTGAATATTGTAAAAAAGATGGTTGCTATGAATACACCTATCAGATATTTCCAGTATGACCTCAGGTATTTTAATATCCGAATGTAAGTTTTGCTTCTATTGATAGTTATTGAATCCATTTTGATAGTTAAAATTTTTTAATTGATCATTTAAAAATAACTAATTGAGTAGTGAAAACATAAGTAAGTTTTTATTAAAACTGATGTGTTAAGCTATTGAACAAATAATCTTTGTTAAATGGTTGATTTATATTAAAGCATATCGAGAAAAAATTTCAATAAGCTATTCAAAATTTTATTAAAATATTTCCATAGTGGACTATAAATAAAAATCAAAAGTATTATTGTCCCCTTAAAACCTAAGTTTATCCATTTTTCCGTAAGTCTATTATAAAAAATCGTGTGAATTATATGGGCACCGTCCAGCGGGGGAATAGGAAGGAGATTGAAAATAGCCAAAAATAAATTTATATAAATTCCATACTTTAATAAATCTGATAGAAATATTTTTCTACTGGAAATATTGACTATCTCAATCTCAGGTAGTATGAAAAGAATAGATAAAAATAAACAAGCAAGCAAAAAGTTTGAAAAAGGTCCAGCAAAAGAAACCAGACCATCACCAAGCCGGCGATTAGAAAAATTTTCTGGATTAATTGGTACCGGTTTTGCCCATCCAATTAGTGCAACACCTGAAGAAAAAGCTGCAACTGGAATTATAATGCTTCCAATTATATCGAGATGTTTCAAGGGATTAATTGTCATGCGTCCTGAACGTTTTGGTGTATCATCTCCAAGATGGTAGGCAATAATAGTATGTGAAAACTCATGGATTGCTATTGAAATCAAAAATATTGGGATGAAAAGTAAAAACAATATTAATTTAGGATTTACCGAAAAATTTTCCATAATTTATTTTATTTCGAATTAATTGCTCTTGGATGAAAAGAGTTCAATACCTCACGAAGATTTTCACGATTAATGTGAGTATAAATTTGTGTGGTTGAAATATCTTCATGTCCTAACAATTCTTGCACTACCCTTATGTCCGCTCCGCCTTCAAGTAAATGTGTAGCAAAAGAATGACGAAATGTATGGGCGTGAACATTTTTATCAATTCCTGCAAGTTTAACATAATGCTTTAGTATTTTGTGAAATCCCATTCTCGTAAGTTTACCACCACGCTGATTTAAGAATAAATAATTTTGTGATCTTAACGGACTAAAAAAAGTTGGTCTGATTTTTGACAAATATTTCTCTACCCAAAAAATTGCTTCCTTGTGAATAGGTATAAATCTCTCTTTTGAACCTTTTCCATAAACCCGAACAATTTCTTCATCAAAAAATAAATCTGATAATTTTACATTTATGAGCTCTGAAACACGAACTCCAGTAGCATAAGCAAACTCTAGCATTGCTTTATCTCGTATTCCCCTTGGAGAATTAACATCAGGCTGGTTTAGTATTTTGTCAACTTCTTCGATAGAGAGAATTTCTGGTGGATGTATTTTTATTTTGGGTGGTTTGAATTTAGATGCTGGATTGTTCTTTATGTATTCATTTGAAAAAAGAAACTTAAAAAATGAGCGGATAGCTGAATAATTCCTGGCAATAGTTTTTGTTGATAAATTGGTTCCGATAAGTAAGCTAAAATAGGAACTTAAGTGAGATTTAGTAATGTCGTTAAACTCTTCAATTTCTGCTTTTTCTAAGTAACCACAAAACTTTCTTAAATCATTCTCATAAGATAAAACAGTATTTTCTGAATAACCACGAATTGATTTCAAGTACACTAAAAACTCTCTTAATAACTTATCGAATATTGTTAATGACATAATCTATTTTGTAGATGGATATTCAATTCTTTGATGATAAAAACCAAGTAAAGTATGAACGAAACTTTCTTTAATTTTATTTAAGTCTCGTAAAGTGAGATATGTTTCATCTAACTGTCCGCTAAGAAATATATTTCTAATTATTTCATCTATTTTTGCACTAAGAATTTCTTCATTTACAGAATCCAAATTTCTTGTGATTGATTCTACAACATCAGCAATCATTACAATGCCTGTTTCTTTTGAATTTGGTTTAGGTCCTGGATATCTAAATCTATCTTCATCAACTTTTTTCCCTAGTTTTTTGGCAATATTTAAAAAATATTTCACTTGTGTTGTACCGTGATGCATTGGTATGAAGTCAATAATTTCTTGTGGTAGTTTATATTCTCGAGCGAGTTTAATTCCTTCTTCCACATGATTTAAAATTATTTGTGCGCTATATTCAGGATCTAAGTTTTCGTGTTCACTTTTCTCATCTCTAATGTTTTCGATAAAATAATTCGGTTCAACTAATTTACCAATATCATGATAGAGTGCTCCAGCTTTAGCTAGTATAGAATTGGAATTAGTTTCCTTAGCAGCAGTTTCAGCAAGAATACTAACATTTACTGAATGATGAAAAGTACCTGGAGCATTTTGGCGTAATTTTAAAAGCAAAGGATGATGTATATCTGATAATTCCAATAATGTTAAGTCAGTTGTGATACTAAAAAGTTTCTCGAAAAAGATTAGGAGTCCATAAGTAATTACAGGTGATAGAATTGAATTTCCAATTGCAAAAATCATTTCTGTTCCTATCTGAGAGACAGAAGAAAATCTTTCCAAACCAAATGCTAAAATAGCCACAAGGTATCCAAGCAATATAAAAACCATGGATCTGAAAATTTGAGTTCTGTTCTTAATGTCTCGAACTGAATATACAGATAGTCCTCCGGCAATTAAATTCGTAACAGCAATGGTATAATCATTACCTCTTATGCCTGCTACTATTAAACATATTACTACGGATCCATAAAAACCTAATCTAGAATCAAAAATTATTGTGATCAACATTGACGCCGCAGGAACAAATACAAGAAAATCGATTGGTAATTCACTTTCTATTCTGCTGGTTATATAGGCAAGGAAAGAAATTATTAATATAATAATAGATAAAGTCAAAATTCTGTTTGTACTATAAAATACTTTTTTTCTGAAAAGAAATATATAAATTCCCAGTAATAATAGGATTACAGCAACATGCAAAATTTTTCCTAAAAATTGAGCGGCTAAACTAAAAAAATCTTCTTTTTCTTGTTTAGCAATTCTGTATGAATCGATTTTTCTTTTTATGTCTTCTGTGAGTCGTTGATGTCTACTGACTATACGTTCGTTTTCTAGAACTATGCCAACATTTTTTGAAATTCGTACTCTTGCTTGATTTAAAGAAGCTTTAGTTTCGTGCTCGTTGTAAACTATGTTTGGCTTTAGCGCATTTTGAACAAAAAATTCATATAAATTCAGTTTGACTGTATCATAAGAAGAATTTTTCTTAAATGTAATAAATAAGTAATTTTTAATGTCCTCTAAATCTAAAAAGTTGTTCTTGCGTAATTTTTTTTCAATATTTCTTTTCCTGACGAATATTGAGTCAGATTGAATTTGATCTTTTCGTTTATCAATGTAGCCAATAGAGTAAATATAATTTACCAGAAGGGTTAACTCGTTTTCAATTTCATCAATTAAAACAGGTAGGTTAGTTAAGATTGAATCTAAAGTTTCTCTATTACCTATATTGGCTCCGAAAGTAGTAATTAGCGTATTGATATGCGAAGAATCTTTTCTAAGTTTTACTAATTGCATCTCAAAATTTCCAAGAAAATCTTTTAGTATGTAATTGCTATATTCAGGTATTGTGTCATCATATGTAAAAACGGGCAAAATGGATTTTTCAACTTCTTTATATTCCTTTTCAAGTTCATCGGGATATTTTAAAATCGGGAAGGAAAAAGTTGCAATTAAATCGTTATTAGTCCAAATATCACCTACTTTAATTTCACTTTCGAGTGATTTTGTTACAGGAAAAAGCAAAGCCAAAATCAAAATTGTGCTAATAACAACAAAAAGCCTTATGTATAAATTATTTTCAAAGTTAATTTTTTTAAATCTTTTCATTCTATTATGACAAAATTATCTTATTAAAATAAACAAGAATTTGCATAAAATAAAAAAGCCTCTCGGTGTGAGAGGCTCTGGAAGTTTAATGAGCTTTAGCCTATTAAGTAACAGGTGCTGATTTGGGTTTGTAAACTAAAGCTGCTACAATTCCCAAAATTATGCACTGAATAAGTCCTGTAAGAAAAAGGGTTAAAGCGAACTTGTATGGCATTGGAAATAAAGCGTAAGTAGTATAGCTTGTAACCATAGAATAAAACAGACCAATATAAATTCCGTATCTTACTCCTTCCAAAATACCTTTATTTTCATATCCTTTTGAAAATATTAATACAAATAAGAATGACCATATTAAATCCATTAATATGATAATCCACATTTTACTATCTAAATCTGCGTCAGGTCGAAGTACTTCCATTACTTGAGGGTCATTAAATACAGGAGCTGTAATCAAAGAAAATAATAAATTAGTGACCTCCAATGTGATAAATACGACTAGAAAAGTTGACCAAAATTTTTTTGTTAACATATTGTACCTCTCTTTTGTTGATTTTTCTCTCTATTAAAAGTTTATTTGAATAATAGGTAAAAAAAATACAGTTGTCAATATAATTAATACTCTCATGCAATGGATTACTAAAAGTTATTTAAGTAAAGTATAAAAATAATTTTGGAAAGAATATTTTTAGTGACCAGGAAATATAATTTGAAATCAAAAATGCTTAATAAGAAATATTTAAAACAAAAGTACCACTAAAATTTCCTGCAGAATTTTGACTTGTTAAATTAAGTTTTCCACCTAACCAGATATTTAAAAGCCCTAAACCATTAACATTTTCAGCTTCATATGCATTTCCACTTATTACTTGAATAGGATTTATATAATTTTCAAATGCACCTGTACTGATTACTAATGGTACAAATAAAATTTGATCGTTGGTAGATAAACTTTGTGGGGATTCTTTGTTTAATATAATATCGTAATAATTAATGAAAACAAATTTATTTGGATTTGATTTTATTTTGAATCTGATGCCATTAGAGGGATTTATTTCAATGTTTTGATTGGTGACAGGTAGAATAATTTCACCGAAATTTAAGTCATTTTGAATTTTTTCTATTTGAATACCATAAATTAGTTTAGCAGAGATACTTACACTTGCAATACTATGATTTTGCGAGAATACAAAACCATAAAAAATAATTATCGAAAATAAAACTATTATATAATTCATTTGTTATAATCTTGTGATAAAAAACTATAAAGTCAATAGGAAACTGTAAGATTAAATGTACCAATATAGTCTCCATGTGGTTGATTGGCTGCAATGCTAATTGAGCCGCCGACCCAGATATACAAATTGCCAATTCCTTGTGAATTAGGTAGTGTTATCGAACTACCGGATGTGATACTAATTGGATTGGAATAAGAAGAGTTAGCCCCAGTATGTACAACACTAGGTGAAAAATTTATCGTTCCAATTGTCCCCCCAAAGTTTGAAACCCATTGAGAATTTGTTAAAGGTTGAGAACTAAATGTAATTATAATATTACGATTTGGATGACCCTCGACTTTAAATATCTTACCATTTTGGGGAGATAATACGATATTTCGAGGTGTTCCGGTTAAAATTATTTCACTGAAATCAATTTCTCCTCCAATTGCCGTTATAGCAAGTGGTTTAATCATATTCACGGAAGCTTGCATAGATTGAGATGAAATTTGGGCATACAAATTAAGTTGTGTTATATATATGAATAGTACGACATAATTAAATAATTTCATACTACAAATTTAAGAAAGTCTATTAATTTAAAAGAAAGGGCATCTATAACCAGATGCCCTTTCGTTGGAGGAGTTATGAGATAAAATCAATATGCTACAGTGATATTAAAGGTACCTGTGTAATCACCATGAGGTTGATTAGCGGCAATCGCTATGGAACCACCAACCCAAAGATATAAATATCCGTCGCCACTTACGTTTACTAAGTTGTATGAATTTCCACTTGCGACATCATTCGGATTATTGTATGTTGAACTTGACCCAGTATGTTTTACAACAGGAGTAAATACCATAGTTCCATTTGTACCGCCGTTTGTAGATACCCAATCATTATTATTGAGATTAACGTTACCGAATGTAATGGTAACACTTTTATTCGGATGTCCAATCACTCTAAACAAAACTCCAGCACTTGGAAGAATAGATTGATTTTGAGCACTTCCATTCAAAATTATTTCACCAAAATTTAGATTACCACTTATCTGAGTGATTGACAATCCTTTTTTAAGCTGGGCCAAAACTGTGGCTGTAGCACTAGCACTGGATTGTGCACTTATGATTCCTGCTGTAAAAAGAATTGCAATTAAAGTTAATGTTAATCTTTTCATATGAACCTCCATTTTTTTGATTTTTTGTTTTTTAATCACTTTGTTGACCACTTTGCTCAAAACTTATACCACAAAAGAAATCCTTAAAAAGTATGATATTTTCAATTTACGGAGTGGTGTAGTTGGTTAATATTAGCCACCTGACTTTAATTGTTCACTTTGAAGTGATTTTATATAAAATCTATTAATTTCTATCGAATAACTTGGTAATGATAAGGGGTAAGAATTATTTAATTGATATTATTATGTGAACTAGTTTTGTCATAATAAAATGCTTTATTTATATTTGTAATCACTAAATATAGCTTTTTAAAATATTGGCGAGGTAGCTCAGTAGGTTAGAGCAGTGGAATCATAATCCACGTGTCGGGGGTTCGAATCCCTCCCTCGCTACAACTTAATGGAGTTATAATGTTTACGTTATTAATCATATTAAGTCTATTTATAGCATTATTGTTAATACTAATAGTTTTGATGCAGTCAAGTAAAGGGGGTGGATTAGCTGGTACATTCGGTGGCCCAGGTGAAATGGGAGCGATATTTGGTGTACGTAGAACAGCTGATTTTTTAATGAAAACGACTTGGGTTTTAGCAGTTGCGTTAATGTTATTAGCAATTATCATTAACCTTGCTGCATTACCATCCTCTTCGCAAGAAAAAATGAGAGAAAGTATAATTCAAAGAAAAGGAATGCAACAACTTCCTCAAAGGCCAACACTTCCACAAATGCAGCAAAGTCAGACCGGACAACAGCAATCAAAGTAATTTATTGATTTGGATTAAAAAAAGGCTGTCAATTTGACAGCCTTTTTAGCTTAAAAAACTAAGAAGTACGTTCTTTTAGTTTACTTTATAGGGAATGCCCCATGTGAAACTCGAAACTTGTCCTTGTATAGTATATATAGTTTCGTTTGTTACTGCATTTATAACAGAATGAAATCTTCCAAATGGATGTGTAACAAAAATATTCCAATTACCCTGGTAAATTTTTTCCCAGTTATCTCCAACCTGTACTGATGAAACAAGCTCTAATTTCCGCTTAATTTTTGGCCATTGATTTCCTAGTTTTTTACCATATGTAATTGTTACAAAGTCTTCTTCTGGTGAATTACTGGTAATATAAACTTTTATACTTACGGTTTCATCTTTTTTTCTTTGTGGTAAATCTCGAATAGGATCGCCAATAAAGAAATAAGTATCCAGTGGTGAAGTAATAATTAATGGAACTCTACCAGGTAGCATCAATTCAACTTTAGTAATTTTTATATTACGAATTGTAGTGGACCCTTCAGGTAAAGAGATGGCCTGTAATTTCCAAGCTTTATTATTATCAAAACGACTTGAAATTCTTTTGAATGTCACATTTCTTTTTACTATTTCTCTGAAAGGTTTTGTGATTATTGTATCAGGTCTAATAGTAGTATCACCGGGGGAAAAAGGTGAGAACTTGCCAGCTATTATCAAGAATCCGTTATACTCTGTTGTTACTTGTACTTTTGCTGAGTCACCTATGATTTCACGTGAGAATGTTCTTTGAATCCCCGTAACTCTTCTACCAACTCTTATTGGATAGATGTTGCCGAAAGATTTGCCAACAAAAAATCCCGTTGCATCACCGTCGTCAAAGTTTTCATCAAAGTTTTGAATTGCTTCCTCGCTTTCAATAAGACGGATTAAAGCCTCATCATTTAATGAATCAGGTTCGATTATATTTGACTTATTGCAGCCAACTAATACCATTAAAAGTAAAATGACAAAAAATTTTAGTAGAATTTTCATATATCCTCTCCTAATATTTTTGTAATTTTGACAAGAGGTAAATAGAAAAGTTTAAATTTGTTTTCATAATCTATTTGCAACTGTTGTAATTAAATCGTCCATTAAGTATTTCAATTTTGAACTCCTGTCTCTATGGAAATTAAAATTAATTGAGAATATTAGAAGATCTCCCGAAGCGGAGGTTACATAACCAGCAAGCGATGCTACACCATTTAAGGAACCAGTTTTGCCTCTTAATCTGTCAGGTGGAAACAGATTTTCAAAACGATTAAATAGAGTACCATCCGTTTGAGGAATTGATAATGAATTAAAAAATTCCTCAAATACAGTTGGATTTAGATACGTAAGAAGCAAAAACTCTGTAAGCAATTTTGATGTCATCGAGTTTTTACGAGAAATTCCTGAACCGTCAACTATATTAAAGTTGTTATCGAAAACGTTTTGAGATTTTAGAAATGAATTAATAGCTTGAGAAGCATCGAAGGGATTTCCATTTCCTCCTGCAAAGTTTGCACCAATTATTAAGAATAAATGTTCAGCGAAAAAGTTGTTACTATTTTTATTTATCGGTTTTATAAGGTCAACTAGTGGAGTTTCTTTTACAGCTATACGCTCCCTATTTCGAGAGACTTTTTCGATGACAATTTTTTCATTTACATCAATTCCATTTTCAATTAAAATATTTCTTAGAATAGTTCCTATTAACATAGAAGGATTTGAGATGGGAACGCTAATGTAGGTACTAGAATTTTTTTTAATTCTTCCAGAAATAGTAATTATTTCAATACCATTAGTAAAGTTTGATGTTGATCTTAATTTAGTTTTTCTACTAGTCGTTACTGTTTTGTTAATTATTTTGATGTGATTAAAATTATCAATTGGCTCGATTATGGCGGCTCTGTTTAATTTTCCAGAACCTGTTACTTTCATAGTAATTGTATTATTATTTATAGTAACTGCAGATATTGGAGGAAGAGGAACAGATAAATTTTCATCTTCAATCCATTCATTTCTGTAAAATGTTTCTTCAAAAAAGGAATCATCGACTTTTATATAGCCAGTTATTTTATTTATTTTCTTTTCGACTAGCTTCATTACTAACTGTCTTACGTCGTTAGTTGTAAAAGTTGGATCACCGTGTCCTTTTATGTATAAATCGCCGTTAATGATACCATCATTTAATGATTTGTCATTTGTAAATAATTCAGTTTTAATTTTAAAGTTTTTGCCAAGATTTAATAATGCGACACCTGCGGTAATCAATTTATTAGTAGAGGCTGGTATCATCGGTTTATGAGGGTTGATAGAAATAACAAACTTCTTCTGTCTTGTTGAATATACTGTAAATGAATAATCTGTTGTTTTATGTATTGATTTTTTGATGATGTTAGAAATTTCATTTTCTAAAGTTTGAGTATAAACTTTTGGGAAATAAAATAACAAAATAATTGCCAGGATTTTCTTCATCTACTCCTCTAAAATAAATTGCAGGCAAAATTAGTATTTGTTAAATTGAAACAAAAATGAAGAATGCTTTAATTACAGGTGGTACGGGTAAAATTGGTTTTCAAATTGTTCTTCATCTGGTAAGAAAGGGTTTTAATCTAGCTATTCTTTATAATAAATCTGTCCGAAGAGCCGAACACTTAAAATCATTATTAAAGGACTCCCGTTCGAGAATAAAGTTTTTTCAGTGTGATTTAACCAATTATGATGAAATACAAAAAACTTTTAAATCTGTAAGAAAATTTTTGAGGACTATTAATTTGATAGTGAATTGTGCTGGCATATTTGAGAAGAAAAATTTTTACAAAGTTTCAGAAAATGATTGGAATAGACTCATAAATGTAAATTTTAAAGCTCCTTATTTTATCAACCAAAAATTTTCTAAGATACTGGAAGAAAATTCATTAATTATAAATTTTGCATCTGTTGGGGGACTGAAATATTGGAAAGATTACTCATTGTATAATATTTCAAAGGCAGGTGTTATATCACTCACACAATCGCTTGCTATTGAACTTGCCCCGAAAGTAAGAGTTAATGCAATTGCTCCTGGTTATATAGAAATGGAAAGTCATTTTGAAAAACTCAAAATGCCAATAGAAAAAATTCCACTAAAGAAATATTGTACGATTGAGGATTTACTTAGAGTTATTGATTTTTTAGTTGAAAACAAATCTATAACAGGAGTTGTCATACCCATAGATGGTGGGCGATTATTAATTTAGAGATTTATCTAAATCAAGAAGAGGAAAAATATGCCAACTAAAGCGTACAAGAATATCGAATTTCTTAATTCTCCTGACGCAAGAATTATTCGAATAATTGCTGAATTTTTAGAACCTCAAAGTAGATTCAGAAAACTTAATATTAAAGATACAATTGTATTTTTTGGTAGTGCAAGATCTTTAGAAAGAAAAGTTGCATTAAAAGCGTACAATGAGATTAAAAAGCTAGATCCTAAAAAAGTAAAAAATTTTCCTGAAAGACTTCGTAAAGCTCAAATAGCATTGGAGATGTCGAAGTATTATGAAGATGCCATACAACTTTCAAAATTATTAACGGAGTGGTCTTTATCACTTCCTTCAGAAGGACGAAGGTTTGTTATTTGTACAGGTGGTGGACCTGGTATTATGGAGGCAGCAAACAGGGGAGCGAAATTAGCAAAAGGTAAGACGATTGGATTAAACATTTCAATACCAAACGAACAATTTGTAAATAAATATGTTGATGAAGAATTAAGTTTCGAATTTCATTATTTCTTTATGAGAAAATTCTGGCTTGTCTATCTGGCAAAAGCTCTTGTGATTTTTCCAGGTGGATACGGAACTCTGGATGAATTGATGGAGGTACTGACGCTAGTCCAAACCGGAAAGTTAACAAAAAAAATTGCGGTGGTAATTTATGGTTCAGCCTATTGGAAGAAAGTTTTAAATTTTCAAGCAATGATAGAGAATGGTTGTATCGACAAAAAAGATATGGAAATATTCAAATATTGTGATACGCCTCAAGAAGCTTTTGAATATTTAAGGGATTTTCTTACAAAAAACTATTTGTAAGTAAAGATTAACGTTCTTGATTCTCTTTCATTAATTTTTGGAGCCGTTTTATTGCCTTCGTTTGTTTCATTTTTTTTCTAACAGAAGGCTTTAAGTAGAACGTTCGTTTTTTGTACTCTTTTAAAATACCTGCTCTTTCATACTTTTTCTTAAATCTTCTAAGAGCCTTATCTAAATTTTCTGATTCACCAATAATTATACCGACCAAAAACTACCTCCATTAATTATGTTGTACTTGAAATTGTTCTAATAATCTTTTTGTTCCTGATTTTTCAAACTCAACAACAATAGCTTTCATTCCACTCGAAGTTGTTTCCTTACTAATAACTTTTCCTACATCATCCCAATCTTTATGATAAATTGAATCACCTACTTCATACATTTCAACGGGTGAATATAACTTGCAATCTTCTATTTTTATTGCAGATAAATCCAGATTATGCGATGACTTTATGTTAGAATCGACATCCAATGCCATTGTATGCTTACATGTTTTGCATCGAGTCCATTTTCTCCTGTCGCCTTGAATAGATAGCTCACCTACTATTTCCATTTTAGTTACTTTATTACAATAACCGCAAAATGCATCAACATGTTTTAATCTTGCCATCTCTTAACCTCAATTTTCGTCTTTTTTTGGTGTTATTACTAAAACAGGACATCTCGCAAATCTTATAACTTTTTCAGCAACGCTACCAAGTAAGGTGTGCAGTAATCCTGTTCTACCATGAGTTGCAATAACAATTAAATCAATATCATTTTCATTTGAATAGTTGACTATTTCTTCGAAATCATTTCCTTTCAAAAAAACACATTTAACATATACATTATTGGAGAATTTATTTTTTAATTCTAAAAGAGCTTCTTGGGCGTCGCTTTCAATTTTTTCTAAGGCTTTTTCAGTCGTCAAATCAATGCTTCTTATAATCATAGCTGGTGGATTTTTTTCCAGTACATGAACGAGATGAATTTCTGCACCGTAATCAATAGCTAAATTTTCTGCATAGGGAAATGCCTGTACAGATATATCACTGAAATCTGTTGGAACTAGTATTTTTTTAACCCGAAATTTTTTCATAAAAGTTATACAATATAAATATTTCTATTTTAAATTAAAAACTCTAAAAATTTCAATTTTTTGACATTTTAGGTAGTCTTAATAATTAAAGTTAAATTTGTCAAATGATTTTTATTTTTTAACTTACCCATACTAAATAAATAAAGATTTTCGTATGAAGAAATATGAAAAAGCAGGTGTTAACATTTCCAAAGCGGAAGAACTTGTATCTAGAATTAAAATTTATGCCCGGCAAACTTATTTTAATAACCCTGAATTAAATTCGAAAGTTTTATCGGACATTGGTCATTTTGGCGCATTCTTTGACTGTTCATTTTCTGAATTTGAAGAACCAATTCTTGTATCAAGTGTTGATGGTGTCGGTACAAAAGTAAAAATTTCAATTGCCATGAACGAACATGAATCAATTGGACAAGATTTGGTTAATCATTGTGTAAATGATATTCTTTGTTCAGGTGCTAGGCCACTTTTCTTTCTCGACTATTTTGCATGTGGTAGATTGAATTTAGAGGTAGCTGAAAAAATTATTTTAGGAATCTCCAGAGCTTGCAAAGAAAATAATTGTGCTCTTATAGGAGGCGAAATAGCAGAAATGCCTGATATTTACTCTGAAAATGATTATGACATAGCCGGGACTATCGTAGGAGTAGTTGAGAAGAAGAAAATTGTAAATGGTCTAAATATTAAAAAAGGTGATATTTTAATTGGGTTAAAATCTAATGGTTTGCATACGAATGGTTATTCTTTAGCAAGAAAAGTATTATTAAATAAATATAATCTGACTGATTTTATTGACGAGCTTAACCTAACGTTAGGTGAAGAGCTATTGAAAATTCATAAATCATATTTTCATACAGTTTATCCGCTGATTGATGATTGTAAAATAAAAGGGATTTCACACATAACAGGAGGTGGGATTGTAGGAAATACAAAACGTATACTGCCAGCTAACTTAAGTTTGAAGATTGATTGGTATTCATGGGAAGTTCCTAAAATTTTCCAGATAATAAAAAGAGTCGGAGAAGTAAGTGATGAAGAAATGAGAGAAGTATTTAACTTGGGAATTGGAATGATATTGATAGCCTCCGTTGAAAATGTTGATAGTATTCGAAATGAACTAGAGAAAAAAGGAGAAGAAAGTTTTATAATTGGTGAGGTAGTTTAATTTATAGTCGGACCTAAGTGGTTGTTATTGAGTTTTTGCGATGCTCGAATCATTTGTACAATTCCTCAAATTCCATTCGATAGATTTTTCAAAGTTATGAGCACGAATGGAGCAATCTTTTTTTGAACAATGAATGCAATGCTCCGGTCCGCATGGGTCAAAGTGTAACATAGTTTGAATATCCAGATCTAATTTATCTCTAAGTTTTTTTGTGATGTTGTTTTGCATAGAATGAGAATTTTTGATGGTATAGTAATTTGGAATAATTAAGTGGAAGTCAATATAATGTTTAGTACCAGCACTCCATGTTCTTAATTTGTGAACTTCAATCATATCGTCTTCTCTAACTTTATTGAGGGCATCGATTACTTTCACTAAAAATTTTTCATCCCTACCTTGCATAAGACCCCGTACTGAATCTTTAATAAGCTTATATCCAGTGAAAAAAATATTTATTGCGATGATGAGAGCAATAATCGGATCAAAGTAGACCCAATCGGTCAATAGCACAAGAATTATTGAAATAATTACTGCTATACTGGTAATTGAGTCTGTTAGGATGTGTTTTCCATCAGCTATTAAAATTATGGAATTTGTTTTTTCTCCCGTTTTTATTAGATATAATCCCAGAAACAAATTTATAACTGATGCTGCAAAAATTATATAGCCACCAATGTCTAATTTCTCTATTTCAACTCCGAAGAGAATATCTTCCACTGCAAAGAAAATAATGGATAAAGCGGCCAGAAAAATCAATCCACCTTCAAAGCCAGATGAAAAATATTCGATTTTACCATGACCATAAGGGTGTGACTCATCCGGTGGTTTAAGTGATATGATTAAACTTAGATAAGCAAATGAAGTAGCAAATATGTGAACAATTGATTCGAGTGCATCTGATAGAATTGCTGAAGAACCGGTGATTATAAATGCCGTTATTTTTAAAATAAACATTGAAAATCCAATGAATAAAGAAAATAAAGCAGATTTACGTTTTAACTTGTCGAAATTCATTTAATACTTCATTTTTTTTAAAATAAAAATAAATTTGTAAAAAGAAGGTTGAATGAAAATGAAAAAGGTTTTAATAACAGGGATTAATGGTCTAATTGGTACTGAACTTAAAAATTATTTGATTGAAAAAAAATTCGAAGTGTTCGGACTTGTAAGAAATAAAGAAAAAGTTTTAGTAAGTGATAGCAGTGTGGAATTATTTGAATGGTCTGACGATGAAAATAAATTAATTCAGTTAATGAAAGAAGTAGATGTTATTGTTCATTTAGCCGGTAAATCAATTGCCGAAGGAAGATGGAATGAAAAAGTAAAGACAGAAATTTATGAGAGTCGAATTAAAACCACTGAAAGAATAGCAACATTAATATTAAAATCAAATAAGAAACATGAACTCTTTCTTTCAGCTTCGGCAGTTGGATACTACGGAATGGAGATAAATAAAATTTCCAATGAAGAATCAGAACCTGGAAATGATTTTCTTTCAAAAACTTGTATTGATTGGGAAAACGCTTCAAGTTTAATTGACACTAAAGGCATTAGAAGAGTTAATTTAAGAATTGGTACAGTCTTAAGTACAAACGGAGGTGCTTTACAAAAATTATTAACTCCATTTAAAATCTTTGGCGGTGCGATACTAGGCTCAGGAAAACAATATTTTCCGTGGATTCATATTAAAGACTTAACTAGAATGATTCATTTTATAATCGATAACAATAGAATTTCTGGTCCAATTAATGCAGTATCACCATATCAAGTTACGATGAGAGAGTTTTGTAAAACTTTAAGTAAAATGTTAAATCGTCCATGTTTAGTGAGGGTACCTGAATGGTTGGTTAGATTAATAATTGGTGAAATGTCGACTTTATTAGTTAGCGGTGGTCAGGTTATTCCTAAAAGAATTATTGAGTTTGGATTTCAATTTAATTTCGAAAATCTTGAAAGTGCATTAGAAGATTTACTCAAACGTGAGAGCAATCGATATTCTTAAGGTATTTTTGTTTATTATTTTTTAATAAATAACTAAAAAAATTGTTCATTCTAATTACAGGAATATTGATTCGTTTTTTCTGATAAGTTGTGCATTATAACAATATTCATCATGCTAAATGCTATGGAAAGACTGTTTAATTCTTTGATCTTTTAGTCATTTACGAATAGAATCTTATCCAATAAGGAGTAACTGCTATGGAGAAAATTTCTCGCCGTAAATTTATTTCACAAACATCAATTTTAGGTGCTGGAGCTTTAACTTTTGGATTTTCTCAATTAAAAAGTTTAACTCTAAAAGATAGAGCTTTTGATATTGTTATAAAAGATGGAGAAATAATAGATGGTACAGGTTCAGTAGGATTTAATGGAGATATAGGAATCAAAGACGGTAAAATTGCTTTCATTGGAAAGTTAAAAGAATTTGAAGCGCGATTAGTTATTAATGCTGATGGATTAAAAGTTTCACCCGGCTTTATTGATATTCATTCACACACCGATGCAGATTTATTACTTAATCCAAATGCGGAAAGTAAAGTAAGACAAGGTGTAACAACTGAGATAACGGGACAGGATGGATTCTCCTGGGGTCCGTTGGGTGGACCGGAATTTGAAGAAAAGAAAAAACAGTTTAACGATAATTATGGTGAAGAATTAAAATGGTTTACAATAAAAGATTTTCTTGATGATTTATCGGGTAGAAAATTTTCAGTTAACATCGCTACGATGGTTGGACTTGGGACGATTAGAGAGTTTGTAATTGGTTTGGAAGATCGGGTAGCAAATTCAGATGAAATACAAAAAATGCAAGACGAAGTTTTGAAAGCAATTGAGCAAGGAGCAATAGGACTTTCATCAGGACTTGAGTATATTCCTGATTCGTTTGCATCAACAAAAGAGTTGATAGAAGTTTGTAGAGTTGTGCCTGAACAATACAGGTTGTATGCATCCCACATTAGAAATGAAGATAATTATGTGCTTGAAGCAATAGACGAAGCTATTGAAATTGCGAGAAAATCAAATTCACGTCTTCAGATTTCCCACTTGAAAGTTTCTGGTAAAACTAATTGGTGGAAAGTTGATGAAGTTTTGAGAAAAATTGATGAAGCAATTAAAAATGGTTTAGACATTCATGCTGATCGTTATCCTTATATTGCCTATCATACAATGTTATCTTCTCTGTTGCCGCTGTGGGTACGAGAGGGAGGAACACGGAGGCTTTTGGAAAGATTAAAAAGTAGAGAGCGAATTTATGAAGTACGTCAATTTGTTGAAAAGGAAGTTAGCAATCTAGAAGGCGAATGGAATGGAGTCCTAATTTCCAGTGTTGGTAATGAGAAATTCAGAGCTTATCAAGGTAAAACGATAAAACAACTCAGTGAAGAAATTGGAATGGATGGTTTTGAGACGACTGTTAAAATAATAATCGAAACAGAAAATCAGGTGATGATGATGGGATTTGGAATGGAAGAAACATCAACTGAAAAAATTATTGCTCATCCAAACGTAATGATATCATCTGATGCTGGTATACACGCTCCATATCCACCAATGAACAGGAAAATTGCTCACCCTCGTGCGTATGGAACCTTTCCTAGAGCTATCTCCAAGTACGTGCGTGAAAGAAAAATTTGTTCTCTTGAAGAAATGATAAGAAAAATGACGTCAATGCCAGCCGAGAAGATTGGACTTAAAGATAGAGGAAAAATTGTTGAAGGTTATTTTGCGGATATTGTTATTTTTGATTACGATAAAATTCAAGATAAAGCAACATTTACGGAACCTCATCAATATCCTGATGGAATTCCTTATGTAATTATCAATGGACAAGTTGTTGTATCAAATTATGAGCATACAGGTATAATGTCTGGAAAGGTTATTAAATCAATTTAAGCTTTTGAGCTTCTAATATACGTAGTTATTAATTCTAGTCAACAAAGTTGATTCAATAAAAGATTAATTAGAGGAGTCATTAATGAGTAAAATTATTTTTTCACTATTATTGGTAATTTTTATGATAAGTAAAATTTATTCACAACAACCACCAATTATTGATAGGGAACTATTCTTTGGAGACCCTGAAATTTCTGGTGCGCAACTTTCACCGGATGGTAAATACATCACCTTTCTTAAGCAATTCAATAAAGTTCGAAACATCTGGATAAAACGAATCGATGAAAAATTTGAAGATGCACGACCAATTACTGCCGATACTAAACGTCCTGTAACTAATTATTTCTGGTCAATTGATTCTAGGTTTATTCTGTATGCACAAGATAAAGATGGTGATGAGAACTATAGAATTTATGCAGTCAATCCTTTTGAAAAAGGGGACCCAGTTCCTACTGCAAGAAATTTGACTCCTTTTGACAATGTAAGGGCTATGATTGTTGATGTTCCAAAGAAAACGCCAAATGAAATTATTGTTGCTCTAAATGATCGGGATCCCGCTTTACATGATATTTACCGAATAAATATCTTAACAGGTGAGAGAAAATTAATCTTTAAAAACACTGAAAATATTGTTGGGTGGGAGACTGACCTGGAAGGAAACCTTCGTCTTGCGATTCGTCAAACAGATGATGGTGGTACTGAGATATTGAAAATTGATGGAGATAAATTAACAAGAGTATATTATGTAACTTTTGAAGAATCAGTAAATACTATTCGATTCACAAAAGACGGCAACTCAGTTTACATAGCAACAAACAAAGGAATTAATCGAGATAAGATTCAACTCGAGTTATTTAATTTAAAGAATGGCAAGTCAAAACTAATTGATAAAGATCCACTAAATGAAGTTGATTTTAGCGGAGCATTATTTTCAGATTTAACCAATGAGTTACTCTTAACTTATTACTTTGGGGAGAAACTTCGTATCTATCCAAAGCAGGCGAAGTTCAAAAAGGATTTTGAAATTCTAAAAAAACAAATTCCAGATGGGAATATAGGATTTCTCTCATTAACTGAAGATGAAAATTTGTGGCTAATTTCTGTTTCACAAGATATTGATCCAGGTTCGGTTTATTTGTTTGATAGAAGAACAGGAAAATCAGAATTATTATACAAATCACGGCCAAATCTTCCGACGGAATATCTTTCTCCGATGACGCCGGTAAAATATAAGGCACGAGATGAAATGCTTATTTATGGTTATATAACAATTCCAAAGGGTTTAGAAGCGAAAAATTTACCAGTAGTAATGTTGATTCATGGTGGTCCCTGGGCACGAGATTATTGGGCTTACAATCCAGTTGTACAATTTCTTGCAAATAGAGGTTATGCAGTTTTTCAGCCTAACTTTAGAGGTTCAACTGGTTATGGTAAGAAATATCTAAACGCTGGAAATAAGCAGTGGGGCACAGGTTCAATGCAAGATGATATAACTGATGCTGTTGAGTATTTAATAAAACAGGGAATTGCTGATCCAAAGAAAATTGCTATTGCTGGTGGTTCTTATGGTGGTTATGCAACTCTTGCCGGTTTAACTTTTACTCCTGATTTATATGCATGTGGATTTGATATTGTTGGTCCTTCTAACATAATAACATTGTTGAATTCGATTCCGCCTTATTGGAAACCAATCTATAAAACATTTGCACTTCGTGTTGGTGATAAAGATAATCCTGAAGAAAGAAAAATTTTAGAAGAGCAATCACCACTAAATTATGCTCACAAAATAAAAGCACCTCTGTTCGTCGTGCAAGGTGCAAATGATCCAAGAGTAAAAAAATCAGAATCTGACCAGATTGTTGCGGTTTTGCGCGATTTGGGTAGAGATGTTGAATACATGTTAGCTCTTGATGAAGGACATGGCTTTATAAATGAACTAAATCGTCTTGCCATGTACACTGCTATGGAAAAGTTTTTCTATAAACACTTAAAGGGACGAGTTCAAGAAGATGTGCGCGAAGAAATTCATAACAAATTAAATGAATTAATGGTAGATATAAGGACAGTTGTAAATCCACTAACAAAGGAAATTAGACCATCAGATTATCAGAAACTTGAATTTGATCCATTAATGTTAGATTTTACTGAAAGAACTTATGAGTCTGATTTTGAACTGATGGGTAAAAAGTTTCATTTAGAGATAAATCGAGTTATAGAAAAAGAATTTTCTCCAGAAAAAGACTTTGTTCGAATTATTGAAAGAACAGAAGGAATTATGAGCGCGGTTGATACAATTGAATTAGATGGCAAAACTTTATTTCCGTTAAGAAGAAGTTTTATTCAAGGAGCTGGTATTATTAACCTTAATTTCTCCAGGGACAGAGTTTTGGGTGAAATAAAGATGGGACATCAAGTTGTGCCTATTGATGCTAAATTAGATGAGCCGGTTTTGAGTGGTGGGGCATCAACAGAGATTGCAATTTCAACTCTTCCACTTAGCAGAGGATACAAAACTACCTTTAAACAGTTTGATTTTATGATGAATCGGGTTGAATCAATTGTTCTTGAAGTAAGTGCAATAGAAAAAATAAATCTAAGAGATAAAGAATATGAAACATACAAAGTGGAATTATTCTCTGAAGGTGATAAGGAATTAAAACAGGTTCTCTGGTTTGATATTAATAATAAAGTTCTCTTAATGTCTAAGATAAAATTGCCCGCAAATGTTGGTGGTGGTTTCCTTACTTATGAATTAGTAGAATAATGGTTTGGTTTTTTATCAAGAAGTGAAGAATCAATTAAAGCTTGGGATGATTCTTCGCTTCTTTTTTATAATTTTAATTAATTCAAGAACGATTGTGTCTTCTGTTACTTGTTTTAGCGAAAAAGTTTTATCTTTTCTTTCTAAACAATGATATACTTCCAAATCCAGCAATTATAGCAATATAGAATCCAAAGTCATACCACCAACCTGAGTTATTCGTTTCATATATTCGCACGTTATCATTTAATAAACCAATTATCAAAGAAATTGGAGCTATCCAACCATGCCAAATTCCCATAAAAAAGCCAGCTACTGATTTTCCTTCATCAACTGTTGTTGGAAAACATCCGACTAAAAATATTAACAGCAAAACAAATAAAACAAAAGCTTTTAATTTCATCAGATAACCTTTTTTGAATTGTCATAAATTTTCTTTGATGAAGTTAGTTATCATGTTAAATAGTTGTTCTCTCGTTTTACCACCGGAAATTCCGTGGTCTTTTCCAGGGTAAAACATTACCTGGAATTGTTTGTTTGCCTTAATCAGCTCATCAACAAAAACAACTGTATTTTGAAAATGGACATTGTCGTCAGCGGTGCCGTGAATCAAAAGTAACTTACCTTTCAATTTATTAGCTTTGTTAGTGACGGCACTTCTTTCATAACCTTCTGGATTTAACTCAGGAGTGGACATATATCTTTCAGTGTAAATTGTGTCGTAAAACTTCCAATGAGTAACTGGCGCAACTGAAACAGCAACTTTGAAAAAGTCAGCAGCTTCAAGTATTGCTAATGCAGATATATATCCACCGTAACTCCATCCCCAGATTCCAATTCTACTTTCATCTACATAAGGAAGTGTTTTAAGAAATTTAACAGCTTGTACAAGATCATTCACTTCCCAGTAACCTAAGTTCTTGTAGACCATATTTTTGAAAGATTTTCCTCTTCCACCAGTTCCACGGTTATCAATCATAAAAATTATATAACCTTCTTGGGCAAGCATTTGGTGCCATAAATATTGAGGGCCACCCCATGAGTTTCGAACTATTTGACTTCCGGGACCAGAATAATTATAGAATAAAACAGGATATTTTTTTTCTGGATTAAAATCTACTGGTTTAATCATAATTGCATTTATAGTAGTACCATCTTCAGTGTTAAACGTAACAAACTCGGGATAGTTGAAACTATATTCCTTTAACGATTTTTCCAAGTTTAAGTTATCAATTAATGTGTCTATTACTCTTCCTGATATTTCACAAAGAAAAGTCTTTGGAATAGATTTTACGCTTGAATTTGTCTGGATAAAATATTTGAAATTAGGTGAGAGATTAATTGAGTTAGTTCCCCCCTGGTTTGTAATTCTTTTTAGATCTTTCCCGTTAAAATTAATTTTGTAAAGATTTCGAACTAACGGATTTCCCATTCCTGAAATGAAATAGATAGTTTTATTTATATCATCCACACTGACTAAATCAGAAACCTCCCAGTTTCCTTTTGTTATTTGTTTAATAAATTTACCTGAAAGTTCGTATAGATAAATATGTTTAAATCCATCTTTTTCAGAAGTAATCAAAAATCTTTTATTATCTTTCAAAAAGTATATATCCAAACCTTCCACATCAACCCAGCATGAATCTGTATCAGTATATAGTAATTTTGCGTCTCCAGTTAAAGTATTTGATAAAAGGAGTTCAAGTTTATTTTGAAGACGGTTAAGTCTCATAATGACTAATTCATTCTGATTATTTGTCCAGTAAATTCTGGGAATGTAAATGTCAGTTTCATCGCCAATATTCATCCATTTTGTTTCTCTTGTATCTAAATTAATTACTCCGATTTTTACAATGGAATTTCTCGCACCTGATTTGGGGTATCTCATTTTAATTTTATTGAAGTAAAGTGAATCGAAAAGTTGTAGTTCAATTTCTGGTACAGGCGATTGGTCCAGACGCCAAAAAGCAATTTGTTTTCCATCCGGTGAGAAGTACCAGCCATCAATAATTGAAAACTCCTCTTCATAAACCCAGTCAAAATGACCATTAATTATAATTCCGTTTCCATCATAAGTTAGTTGTTCTTCAGTTTTTGATTCGATATCGTAGATGAAAAGGTTATCATTCTTTACATAACCTAACTTTTTACTATCGGGTGAAAATTTGACGTTCATTACATTACTTCCTGTTTCGACAAGCGAGAATTCATTCTTCTTTAAGTCATACAGGTGAATTTTCCCGCCGCTCTTTATGCTTCGGGCAGGCAAAAGATCTGTGAATAAAATATATCGTCCATCCGGCGAAAATTCATAGTTCATTATTGTAAATTTTGATTCTTGAGATGATAACTTCAAATCACTGGAAGAAATTATAATATCTTTTTTCTTTGTTTGAGGATTGTATACTTTTATGTGAGTTGTTCTTGTCAAAAAATCTGTCTCTAGATATGAAAATTTCTTACCTTCATCAATCCACTTAACCATTCTAAGTCCTTGGGAAAAAAACTTTGAACTTCCATAAATTTCTTCGACTGTAAATTTTTTTGTGCCTGTTTGACTCCAAGCTGAATTGATGAATAAAAAGAAAATTAAACTCAACATTTTTAATGCCTTCATATTTCCCTCAAAATTTTTACGTCAAATATAATTAACTTTTTATATTGCATTCATTACTAAACTTTTATATTAAATAATGTTGACACAATTTTTACCTTCAAAAAGAGTTTCAAGAGAAGTTATATTAGTTCAAAGGGAATTACTATTAAGTAAAAATATTATTCCTCAAATATTAGATAATGTTCCAATTGGAATTTTAATACTTAACGAAACCCGGCAAACTGTTTACTTTAACAAAAAATTTATTGAATTAGCTGATAAAGAAGTGAAGAGTGACTTGCTTGGATTGCGTCCTGGTGAAATTCTTGGTTGTATTCACTCATGCCTTATTGAAGGATGTGGTACAACGGAATTTTGTAGATATTGTGGGGCTGCCAAAGCAATAGTTTCAGGACTTAATGAACAAAGAGATGTGCAAGAGTGTAGAATTTTGCTTCGTACAAATGAAGCAATCGATTTAAGTGTTTACACAAATAAAATCAAGGTTGATGGTGAGCTCTTCACAAGTTTTTGTGTAATTGATATAAGTGCCGAAAGAAGAAAAGAAGTGTTAGAGAGAATATTTTTTCACGACGTATTGAATATTGCATCGGGATTGAAAGGTATTTTAGAATTTTTGCCCGAGCTTTGTAGTAATGAAAAAGTAGAGATGGAAAAACTTGCTTTAGTATTCACATCTGTATTGATCGACGAAATCAATTCTCAAAAAATGATCAGTGAAGCTGAAACGGGAGAACTGGTTGCTGAATATTCAATTTTCTCGTTGCGAGATTTAATAAACAGTTTAATAAGTTTATTTCAATTACAGTTCAATGCAAAAAATATAACAATTAAAACAGAGTTTATTCCTGACGAAATTTTTATTAATTGTGATAAGTTGATCTTAAGAAGAGTTATTATTAATCTTATCAAGAATGCTATTGAAGCAAGTAAACGTGATTCAATAGTTAAAGTTAGCGTTTTACAAGTTGAGTCGAAGGTCTTGATTAAAGTTTACAATCAATCAGTTATGCCTGAGAATGTTAAGTTACAAATATTTAAACGTTCTTTTAGCACAAAAGGTAGAGGCAGAGGAATTGGAACATACAGTATAAAGATGTTAACTGAATTATATCTTAATGGAAAAGTAAATTTTATATCTGAAGAGGTATTCGGAACTGAATTTATAGTTGAACTTCCAACAAATATGTATTAACAACAGACAAACCATCAACAAAAAAGAATTAAAAACTTAAAGTAACTTACTTCAAGAATTTCCATCGTAATTAAAAAAGTTTATGCCATATTTTAGAGTAAATCCCTTTAAGCTTCCAGTTAGTTGGATAGAGGAGAAATTTATCGATAAGCTTGCAAAAATTCTGGAAGATGAATCAATTATAAAAGAACAGGTTATTGCTGGAAAGAAAATTTATTATGCCCAATATCCTCTTGGTAAATTATTAGAACATACTTTAGGAATAATTTACGTACAGAGTCGTTCATCAATGCTTTCGGCTCTTGCTTTATCACCCACTGAGAATGATAAAGTATTAGATATTTGTTCTGCTCCAGGTTCTAAAACTACTTTACTCGCAGAATTGATGAATAATAAGGGTACTTTAATTGCAAATGAAATTTCCAGAGATAGAACCAAAGCGTTACTTTCCAATCTGGATAGGTTAGGAATTCTGAACACATCAGTTATAAATTTCGATGGTGTTCGAATTGCCAAATATTTCCCAGAATATTTTGACAAGATCCTTGTAGACCCACCATGTACTGCACTGGGAGATACTTACGGACTCTCTAAATCTCAGGTTCAACGAAACATAAATCGTCTGAACAATCTTATTCAGATTCAATATCAATTGTTAGTCGCTTCAGCAAAGATGCTAAAAATTGGTGGTGAAATTGTTTATTCAACTTGTACAACCACTCTTGAAGAAAATGAATATTTAATCGATAAGTTTATCAAAAAATTCCCATTTGATGTTATTGAAGTTAATATTGAAGGGATAAATATTCGAAATGAGATCGGTAAAAGTGTAAATCCATTATTATTTCATTCAATTAGAATTGACCCAAGTCATGTAGATGAAGGATTTTTCATCGTTAAACTTAAGAAAAAAGATTTTTTTGAAGATAAGTCAGAGAAAAGGATAAAAACAGATCTAGTTGGTTTTAATGAATTTCCGGTTTATAATTTTGAATCTGGAAAAATCAAAGAAATATTATTTGAAATATCAGATAATTATGGGATTGATAATAATTTTTGGATGAATTTTTTATACGTGAAAAGAAATAATGATATCTATTTCGTTTCAAAAAGTGATTTTGATTTTTTTAGATGTAAGGTAATTCGGGCTGGAGTGAAACTCGCCTCTTATGATAAAAAATCAGGATGGCGCCTATCAACTGATGCAGTGCAAATTTTAGGAGGTTTAATAACAAAAAATGTTTTGGTTCTGGAAAACAAGGAACAATTTCATCAATATTTTTTAGGTTATAAGACTAAAATTCATTTCCCCGATTCTGATTTTGTTAGTGTTAAATTTAAAGATTATTTCATTGGAAGTGGAAAGGTGAAAAATGGTGAATTGCTTTCCTACTTTCCTCGTAGTAAGCGAAGTATTGAAATAAACTTTGATTTGATTATTGAATAATTCAATAATCTTTTTTCAGTCAAACTTATTTTAAGAAAGGTTTTACTAATTGAGATTTTGTTAATGATTTTTCAAAAAAATTTTGATTAATTACTAAACCAAAATTGTTTTAATACTGCCACACCTTAATATTAACTATTAAAATTTTATAGGGAGTTTAAAAATGAACTATTTAATACAATCCATTCTTTTTATAATTCTTTTACTTGCAAACCAAAGTCATTTATTTTCTCAATGAACACATCAAAGTCATCCATTACAACCTGGGCTTGAATTATCCAAAATTCATTTTTTCAATCAAAATGAGGGTTGGATTTCCATCAATAATGGACATTTACTTAGAACAACCAATGGTGGCCAAGTATGGAATGTTGTTTTTACATATTCAAATGATACTCTTTTTTTAATTATAGATCCGGCTCTGAATATGTGGTGGTTAAATGATACTTATGGATGGTTAGCTTGTTCAAAAGGACGAAGTTTTGAAAATGTACAAGGTGCGGTTGTGTTGAGAACCACAAATAGTGGTTCGAACTGGCAAAAATATGTTATCTCTCAAATTCCTGGTGATTTAGCAGTTCAAATTCAATTTGTTAATCAAAATGTAGGTTACTTGTCTGTTTTTAATTTAATCACTAATCAACCTAAAATTTATAAATCTATAGATGTTGGGATGACTTGGAATCCTTTAACGACAAATCTTTTGAGTGGTAGTATTTTTTATTTCGTCAGTGAGAATTTAGGATGGGCGGTGAATAACTCAGATATGGCTGATCCACCATATGGTATAATTGGTACTAACAATGGTGGTCAAACATGGAATCAACTGTATTTGGATAATATGTCAGGTTTTGAGAAAATAAAATTTTTTGATGAAAATAATGGTTATGTATTGAGAAGAAATTATTATGGCCAATCAGGATTTTTACTAAAAACTACAAATGGTGGACAGAACTGGATTCCGATCGATATACCCTTAACAACTGGTGAAAATAGAGGTAAGGATTTTTATTTCTTAAATTCAAATATTGGTTGGGTTGCTGGTCACTGGCAAAATGGAAATCCAAATCGTGCTTTGATTGCTTTTACATCAGATGGTGGACAGAATTGGTCAGTAACTTATCCACCTTACCATCAATCGCTTTCAAAAATTTTTAGCATATTTTTTATTGATCAGAATATAGGATGGTTTGTTCAAGAAAAATGTTTTGCCAATTGCGATCAACCAGTTTCACTCATTATATGGACAAGCGTAATTGGTTATACGACAAATAATGGCGGACTTACAAATATAGAACAAACTGAAATGATCCCTGATGAATTTAAGTTATACAATAATTATCCAAACCCATTTAATCCTGTTACTATTCTAAGATATGACGTGGCATCGCCTGTTCGTGCCAAATTAGTGATTTATGACGTTCTTGGAAATATTGTTAGTGTATTAGTTGATGAATTTAGATTACCCGGAAGCTATGAACATAAATTTGATGCAAAAAATCTTTCAAGTAGAGTTTATTACTATAAACTTACAGCTGGTAACTTTTCAGATACAAAATCAATGTTGATTATAAAGTAATTATCCAACTGAAGTCCTAAACTAAAAATTGGATTGGTCAAAGCTTTATCTAACTATTCCTGACTTGGTATTGAAGTTTTGACCAATCTCAATTTAAAGAGCTTATGCATTATGGTTTGTATCTTGATTGTTCTTCTTTAGTATCATTATTTTATCCAACTTGTCAACGAATCAAAAATTAAAGTTTATATTTCGATTGTAAGTTAATATTGTTTTTTAAAGAATTTAGAATTGATATCAATGAAAAGGTAGAGTTTTCTGAGTATTATCCTATTTTTTCAAGGCAAAAATAATCATAGAATCTTCCTTCATTGATTTTAACTCTATGCTTTTCTAATTTCGATTTCAAATTATGAAATATTTAAATCTTCTATCTCAATTTACTGTTATTGCTCATCGATTTAAATCCCGCACGAAACTAATTAATCAGTCTAAATGAGGAGAAAATTAATGAACTGGTTTCTGAGGACTTTCAACTATTCAGTTGGAAAAAAACTCTTAATGGCGCTCACTGGATTTTTCCTTATTCTCTTCCTATGTGTTCATCTTTTTGGAAATACATTTCTGTACATAGGTGAAGAAGCATTTAATGCATATGTTTATACACTTAATAAAACTTTTTTAGTTTATATAATTCGTTTTATTGAGGTAATTCTTGTTTTAGGATTTGGCTTTCATATCTGGGATGGGATAAGACTTTGGTGGCAGAATCGAAAAGCTCGTCCTATCAATTATAAAATCAAATCAGTTGATCCCAAAAGTACATGGACATCTCGTAATATGATTTACTCTGCTTTGATAATTTTTGTATTTCTTATCATACATTTGAGAAATTTCTGGTATGAATTTCATTGGGGACAAAGGACTTCCGATGTTACCGACTATGATATCGTGGTAAGAACTTTTCAGGAACCTGTATATATGACAATTTACGTGATATCGATGGTATTTTTGTTTTTACATCTTCATCATGGTTTTCAAAGTGCCTTTCAAACTTTAGGTCTTAATCATAAAAAATATACTCCTTTCATTGTGTGGTTTGGTCGCATTTTTTCGTTCGTTATTTCAGCAGGTTTTGCTTCTTTTCCAATTTACTTTTTCTTTTTCTATGGAGGTAATTAAACATGGTTTTAGATTCAAAAATTCCATCAGGGTCTATTCAAGAAAAATGGACAAATCACAAATTCAATTTAAAACTTGTCTCGCCAGCCAATAAACTGAAGTATGAAATAATTGTTGTTGGAACTGGACTTGCAGGGGCGTCTGCTGCTGCTTCGCTGGCTGAATTAGGTTATCAGGTTACGGTTTTGACTTTTCACGATAGTCCAAGAAGAGCTCATAGTATATCTGCTCAAGGTGGTATAAATGCAGCCAAAAATTATCCCAATGATAATGATAGCATTAGAAGACTTTTTTATGATACTGTTAAGGGTGGAGATTTCAGGGCTCGTGAGGCAAATGTTTATCGACTAGCTGAAGTAAGTAATAACATTATTGATCAATGCGTTGCTCAAGGTGTTCCATTTGCCCGTGAATACGGTGGACTTTTAGACAATCGTTCTTTTGGTGGTGCTCAGCTTTCTCGTACTTTCTATGCAAAAGGTCAAACAGGTCAACAACTTTTATTAGGTGCTTACAGTGCTTTGAGTAGGCAAGTTGGCCTTGGAAATGTAAAGTTATATACGCGAAGAGAAATGTTAGGACTTGTAGTAATTGATGGAATGGCAAGGGGCGTAATTGCAAGAAATTTGGTAACTGGTGATCTTGAACGTTTTGCTGGTCACGCTGTCGTTTTAGCAACTGGTGGTTATTCGCGAGTATATTATCTTTCAACTAATGCTATGAATTGTAACGCTACTGCAATTTGGCGAGCACATAAAAAGGGAGCGTTTTTTGCAAATCCATGTTTTACCCAAATTCATCCCACGAGTCTTCCACTACATAGTGAGCAGCAATCAAAATTAACTTTGATGAGTGAAAGTTTAAGGAATGATGGTAGAGTTTGGGTCCCTAAAAACAAAGGAGATAAAAGAGATCCGAGAGAAATTTCTGAAGAAGAACGGGATTATTATTTGGAGAGAATGTATCCATCTTACGGAAATTTATCCCCACGAGATATTGCATCAAGGGCAGCGAAGAGAATGTGTGATGAAGGTTATGGGGTTGGTGAAACTGGACAAGCTGTTTATCTTGACTTTTCAGATGCAATTAAGAGACTTGGTAAACAAGTTATTGAAGAAAGATATGGTAATCTCTTTCAAATGTATGAAATGATTACGGGTGAAAATCCTTATGAAGTTCCAATGAAAATTTATCCAGCTCCACATTACACGATGGGAGGACTTTGGGTTGATTATAACTTGATGTCTACGATACCTGGACTTTATGTGATAGGTGAGGCTAATTTTTCGGATCACGGTGCAAATCGACTTGGTGCAAGTGCACTAATGCAAGGTTTAGCCGATGGGTACTTTATCTTACCAAATACTATTGGTGATTACTTTGCATCAAACAAATTTGTTACAGTCAAAACGAATCATGAGGAATTCGAAAAAGAAGAGAAGTCTCTAAGTGATCAAATTAAAAGGCTAATGTCAATAAACGGGAAAAGGACTGTGGATGATATACATCGTGAACTTGGAAAGATTATGTGGGAATATGTTGGAATGTCAAGAAATGAGGAAGGATTACAAAAAGCGATTCAAATGATAAGAGATTTGAGGGAGGAATTTTGGCGAAATGTAAAAATACCAGGAAATGATATGGATTTGAATCAAACATTAGAGAGAGCTGGACGGGTTGCTGATTTTCTTGAATTAGGTGAGCTTATGGCTATTGATGCTCTTCATAGAAATGAATCCTGTGGTGGACATTTCAGGGAAGAGTATCAATACGAAGATGGAGAAGCCAAGCGTGATGATGAAAACTTTTGTTACGTTGCTGCCTGGGAGTTTGAGGATTTGAGTAATTGGGAATTATATAAAGAACCACTTGTATTTGAATATGTAAAACCTACAGTAAGGAGCTATAAATAATGGTAAAAGAAAGATTAAATTTGACTCTAAAAATTTGGCGCCAGGCAAGTCCCGAAGCAAAAGGCAAATTCGTGACATACGAAGTGAAGAATGTTTCTCCAGATATTTCATTTCTTGAAATGTTTGATATATTAAATGAAGAACTTGAATCGAAAGGTGAAGAACCAATTGCTTATGAGCATGATTGTAGAGAGGGAATTTGTGGCACTTGTGGAATGGTGATAAATGGTAGGCCCCATGGACCGTTACAAGGTATTACGACCTGTCAATTACACATGAGGCATTTCAAAGATGGTGATGTAATTTATGTTGAACCATTTCGTGCAAAAGCTTTTCCAATTATTAAGGATCTTATAGTTGATAGATCAGCTTTTGATAAAATCATACAAGCTGGTGGTTTTATTTCGGTAAATACAGGTAGTGCACCAGACGCTAATACGATTCTTATTCCAAAAGAAAAAGCAGATCTTGCTATGGATGCGGCAGCTTGTATCGGTTGTGGCGCGTGCGTGGCGGCTTGTCCGAATGCATCTGCCATGTTATTTGTTGCTGCAAAAGTTTCTCACCTTTCTTTATTGCCACAAGGAGAACCTGAAAGAGAAATTCGTGTTCAAAAAATGGTTGCTAAAATGGACGAATTAGGTTTTGGAAACTGCTCAAACATTGCTGCCTGTGAAGCTGAATGTCCCAAGGAAATTAAAATCACAAATATTGCACGATTGAACAGAGAATTTTATCGGGCAAAATTTTTATCTGAAATAAAAGAGTAAAGGTTAAAGAATAAAAAATTATCTAAGAATGGTCTCAAATTTCAAATGTGAGACCATTTTTTGTTCTTATTAAATGAGAGGTAGTATATTTTATCTTGTAAATGGCATCAATTTTATTCTTACAGTTCAAGGTGAATTTTATTGCAATTTAAATTCTGATGAATTTGCCTTCTTTTAACGAAAAAATTTTTAAATTGAGCTATGTTTGATAGAGAAAAACAAGTTATTATCAACAAAATTTGTAAATCGATTTTCAGTAAGTCAGATTCAATTACTTTTAAGGAATTAAACTTATTAAATCTACCTATACAGTTGAAGAATTATTTGGGCTGTATTTTAGATTTACAACTAGAAAAAGAAACAATTGAACTTAAAAATTTTTCTAGATTTAATTATGACCATCCAGATGTAAAGCCATTTTTTGATCAATTATGTGTAATGCTTAAACTTTTTAAACCTTTTACCTATCAGGAATTATCTGTATTACTTAAAGACGCTTTAGATTTAACCCTTGATTATCTTTTAAAGCCCTGTGAAGTTCTAACAAATTTTGTTTTCAAGTATGATTCAGAAATAGATTCTAATACTTTATTAAAAAAGCTTGAATTTATCACCGATTACAATTACCTGACTACAATTCTTAAAGAACTTGTGAAAAGGAAAAAGATTAGTACTCTGGAGAGACAAGAATTTTACGAGTTGTTAAAAAAAATAGATAAGGAATACACAAACAATTTTACATTACTTGATCATTATGAGCTTTTTAAGAGTTTTAAAGAATATTTGATTGAACTAGAACTTGTAATCACTGATAGAGCTGAATACGAAGCATTTATTATTTATTTAAATGATAAAAGTCACAAAAACGCTGTAGAATTTCTTGAAGAGAGGAGAAACTTATTCATACAATCCAACACAAGTGTTCTTGAATATTTAAAAATTTTATTCCAACCAAAATTATATGAAGAAAAGAAAGTAGAAACGCTTGATATTCAAGCTGAAGCCAAAGAAATTGATTTAGTTGAAACTGAAAAAAAAGAAGAACAATTAATTGATAGTAGAATTGAATCTGTTTTACAAAATCAAGAAGAAATAACAGAATCAGAAAATTCGGAAAAAGTTAGTGAAACCGTTATGTCAGAGCTTGGTCAAGTCGAGGAAAAAAGCGATTCAATAAAAACAGATGACCCGAAAGAAAAATCACTTTATCAAAAATTAATCACCCCCGAAGCTCCGATTCAAAAAAAATATGATAGAAATCTTGACGGTTTAATGTCAAGGCGCTTGAAGAAAAAGATTATTTATAAAATATTTGATGGTAACGAATTTTTGTTTTATGATTTCATAAATAAACTAAACAAAGTTAGCAACTGGGACGAAGCATCAATCCTCCTCACAGACCTATTCGATAAAAGAAATATCCAGCCTTTTTCTAAATGGGCAATTAAGTTTACCGAATTTTTATATGATAACATTAGATAAAAGTTATGTATATTGACTACGTAGAAATTTACGTAAAAGCTGGAAACGGTGGACGAGGAGCCGTAAGTTTTAGAAGAGAAAAATACGTTCCCAAGGGCGGGCCCGATGGCGGAGATGGTGGAAAAGGTGGTGATGTGATTTTACTTTCCGATCCTAATATTTCGACACTCCTTGATTTTCGCTATCGTAGAAAATATATAGCTGAAAATGGTGAACATGGTATGGATGCTATGAAAACTGGCAAAAATGGCAGGAATATTGTTCTTCGTGTTCCTGTAGGTACTGTTGTAAAAGATAAAGAGACTGGAGTAATTCTTTTTGATTTTACTGAATCTTATCAGGAATTTATTGTTGCAAGAGGTGGAAAAGGAGGAAGAGGAAATACACATTTCAAATCACCTACAAATCAAGCACCAAGAATAGCTGAAACGGGTCAAACAGGCGAAGAAAAAAAAATTATTCTTGAGTTAAAGCTAATTGCTGACGTAGGTATTGTTGGATTTCCCAATGCAGGTAAATCAACTTTGATATCAGTTATTTCCAAAGCAAAACCTAAGATTGCCGATTATCCTTTTACCACACTTGAGCCAGTTTTAGGTCTTGTTAAATATAAAGATTTTGAAAGTTTTATTGTAGCAGATATTCCGGGAATTATTGAAGGTGCCTCTCAAGGAAAAGGTTTAGGATTAAAATTTCTACGGCATATAGAGCGAACAAGAATATTATTATTTTTAATTAGCGCTGATGCAAACAATATCGTTGATGAATACAAAATACTTATCAAAGAACTTAAATATTATAGTAAAACTTTAATTAATAAAACGAAAATACTCGCAATTTCCAAAATGGATTTGATTCCTGATGATGAGAAAGAAACTTTCAAATCCAGTGTTGCCCATAAAATAAAAACTCTTAGAATCAAAGCAAAACCTGAAGCCCTCGTATTTATTTCCTCAGTTCTTGGTTATGGTGTTGGCGATTTAATCACTATTCTTGCAAAAACTCTCAAAAAAGAAAAGTTGAGTTTTAAGGTTACAGTATGAATCTGGTAACGTCAGTAAAAAATTTTCCCCGAAATTATCCATTATTAGTAAAGCTTGTTGGTTATACTATTTTTCTTTTAACAATTCTTTTGATTGTTTCGATTTTTAGTCTAAGCCGTGGTGAGTATATTTTTTCAGTAACTAAGGTTTTTTCAATTTTATTTAGTAGCGAGGGTAATGAAATTGAAAGAACAATCTTACTTGAATTGAGATTACCAAGAACTTTAACGGCAATTACAGTTGGAGCAAGTTTATCGTTAGTTGGTACAGTATTTCAGGCTTTATTAAAAAATCCATTGGCCGAGCCTTATATACTTGGCATCTCAAGTGGTGGAGCACTTGGGGCTGTTTTTGCAATTTCCATTGGAGTTGCAACTTTTTCTATTTCTGCCTTTTCTTTTACAGGAAGTTTTATAGCATTTATAATTGTTTATTTATTTGGTAGGCGATTTGGTGAAATTGACCCAACTTCAATTCTTTTGATTGGCGTAATGGTAAATGCTTTTGCTTCTGCTTTGATATTACTAATAATTACTTTTGTCGATCAAAGTTTTAGAATTGCATTATTTTGGTTAATGGGAAGTTTATCTATGGTAACTATGAATAAATCAATTTTTATGTTCACAGTTTTTTTTATTACCTCTTTAATTTTTATTTACTTATCTCACCAGTATAATTTGATTTCAATAAGTGAAGAAAATGCGAAACAATACGGAGTGAATATACAATTTCTGAAAAATCTTAGTTTTGTTCTTGGAAGTTTCATTATCGGAGTAATTGTTGCTTTTGTGGGGATTATTGGATTTGTTGGGCTTGTTGTTCCACATATCTGTAGATTAATTTTCGGATTTGACAATCGTTTTGTTATTCCACTTTCCGTTTTCGTTGGCGGAATTTTTATGGTTTTAGCAGACCTGGTTTCACGAACTGCTTTTTCACCTATGGAATTGCCAATTGGAATCATTACGGCTATAATTGGAGCTCCAATTTTTATATTTTTGCTAAGACAAAGAAATTATAAATACAATGGAGGATAAGATGAATCAAATGAAGCAACTTGTAATTTTTTCTTTAATTATTTTGACTATTGGTGGATGTGCTAAGTGGGGTTTAAATATTTTTTCCGATGAAGATGAAGTAAAACTTGGTATGCAACTTGACCAGGAAATAAGAAAAAATCCAAAAGAATATCCTATTTACAGTGGCGATCCATCTGTTAAAGAATACATTATTAATAATATGTTTTATCCAATACTAAATTCACCCGAAATAAGGAAACGAAACGTTTACAAATATCAACTGGAAATTTTGCATGATGATAGCACATTAAATGCTTTTGCTACTCCAGGTGGATTCATTTACGTATATACTGGAATTTTGAAATATCTCGATAGCGAAGCTGCACTAGCCGGTGTTCTCGCTCATGAAATAGCCCATTCTGAAAGAAGACATGCTACTCAAAACTTAACAAATTATTATGGACTTTCATTCTTAGTAAGTCTTGTTCTTGGTGAAAATCCAAGTGACCTTGCACAAATTGCCGGAAATCTTTTAACAGGACTAACATTTCTTGCCAATAGTCGAGCTTTTGAGGATGAAGCTGATGATTATGCTATCAAATATTTACTTTCAACCAAATTCTATCCTGGCGGAGTGAAATTCTTTTTTGAAAAGTTACGAGATGATAAATTAATAGATTCCAAACCTTCACAAATCAGAACATTCCTCTCAACTCACCCGGATCCAATTGATAGGATCAATGTAGCCGAACAAAGACTTAGAAATCTTGGAATTCCGATTAAAACTTATAAATCCACCGATTCAGACCTTTATCGACAATCTTATCAAACCTACATCAGATCTAAACTCAGATAAAACCTTGGAGGGCAAATGAATTTCTTTTTCACTGAAGAACATCTTATGATCAAACAAACAGCAAAAGAATTTGCAGAAGCGGAAATAGCTCCATCTTCAATTGAACGAGATATAAAAGGAGAGTTTCCCTATGAAATAGTCAAGAAGCTCGGTGAGTTAGGATTTTTAGGCATGATGGTTTCGCCTGAATGGGGAGGATCGGGTCTTGATACAATAAGTTATGTCCTGGCCTTGGAAGAGATTTCTAAAGTAGATGCAAGTGTTGGTGTAATTATGTCCGTTAACAATAGTCTGGTATGCTGGGGATTAGAAGAATATGGAACAAACGAACAAAAGGAAAAATATTTACGACCACTAGCTCAAGGTAAGATGCTTGGCGCTTTTGCTTTGTCTGAACCAGAAGCAGGTAGCGATGCAACAAATCAACATACAACAGCTGAAAAAGATGGGGATTATTGGATTTTAAATGGCACTAAAAATTGGATCACAAATGGTACTACTGCCGATGTCTATCTTGTAATGGCCCAAACAAATCGTGAATTACGTCATAAGGGTATTAGTGCATTTATTGTAGAAAAAGGCACAACAGGATTTGAAATAGGAAAAAAAGAAGATAAGTTAGGTATAAGAAGTTCAGATACTTGCTCAATAAGTTTTTCAAATTGTCGGATTCCAAAGGAAAATTTGATTTGGGAAGAAGGCAAAGGTTTTAACTTCGCGATGAATACCTTAAATGGTGGAAGGATTGGGATAGCAGCTCAGGCTGTAGGAATTGCCCAAGCATCTTTTGAAGCTGCAGTGAAATATTCTAATGAGAGAAAAGCTTTTGGAAAACCTATTGCAGAACTTCAAGCAATACAGTTTAAACTTGCCGATATGGCTACTAAAATTGAAGCAGCCAGATTACTCACTCTTCAAGCCGCTTCGTTAAAAGATCAACATAAAGATTATGCACTTGCTGCATCTATGGCTAAACTTTTTGCCTCGCGTACAGCTATGGAATGTGCTGATGAAGCGATTCAAATTCATGGTGGTTATGGGTATGTTCGCGAATATCTTGTTGAGCGATTTCTAAGAGATGCTAAAATTACTGAAATTTATGAAGGAACATCCGAAATACAAAGGTTGGTTATTGCTCGTCATATCTTGAAATAAAATGAACTTGGTAAAAATTGAGGTAGAGATTTGAGTTTATCAGAATCAAAGATTCGTGAAATTACTATTCAAGTTCTGAGCGAATTTGGGGATAATATCTCTCCAGAAAAATTAAGAGAAGAAGTTTATAGAAGGATTGAGCAGGCAATTGAATCACCTAGAGTCAATCAAAATTCAATGGATAGTGGTAGAGTAATAATTACTTCTTATGGAATTAATAGACCGGGGGTTGTGAGTAAAATATCTACAATATTAGCAGAAAACAATTGTGATATTCAAGATATTACTCAAAAGATTTTGCAAGAGTTTTTTACAATGATAATGATTGTTGATATATCGGCATCTAAACTTTCCTTTAAAGAGTTGCATGATTTACTTGCAAAAGCTGCTGAAGAAATGAACATAAAAATTATGATTCAGCACGAAGATGTTTTTAGAAGTATGCACAGAATCTAGTTTTTCATAAACTGTTCCTAAAAAAATTCATGTTAAAGTTTTCAGTGTTTTGCTCAGAATTATTTTAATTAATTAAATCAAGAATAAAGTGGAATTAGACTTATGCCATTTGAATTTGAAGAGATCCTTGAAACTATACGAATGACTCAGGTTGAGCATTTTGATATTAGAACCGTCACGTTAGGAATTAATTTACGTGATTGTGTTGACAGGGATGTAAAAGTTATAACTCAAAAAATCTACGATAAAATCACTCGCGTAGCTAAAGATCATGTAAGAATTGCAGATGAGATAGAACAGCGCTTTGGAATTGCTATTGCAAATAAGCGAATTGCTGTTACACCTGTTTCAATTCCATTTGATAATCTAAAAAAAGATGATTTTATAAAAATTGCCGAAACACTAGATAAGTCAGCTGAGGCAGTCGGTGTTGATTTCATTGGTGGATTTGGAGCATTAGTCCAAAAGGGAATTACAAATGGCGAACGCGAGTTAATTGAAGCCATTCCTGAAGGTATTGCGTCAACAAAAAGAGTTTGCTCGTCTGTTAATGTAGCAACTACTAAGGCCGGCATTAACATGGATGCAATTTATTTAATGAGTCACAAAATAAAAGAGCTTGCTAGATTAACGGAGAAGGAAGGTTCTATTGGATGTGCGAAGCTTGTAGTTTTTTGTAATGTTCCTGAAGATAATCCATTTGTTGCCGGTGCATTTCATGGGGTATCCGAAGCCGAAGCATCAATTAATGTTGGAATAAGTGGACCTGGAGTGGTTCTTCAAGCAATTCGTGAAGCAGGAAGTGTGGATTTAGGGCAACTTGCTGAAGTCATAAAGAAAACTGCTTTCAAAATTACTCGAGCAGGTGAATTAATTGGAAGAAAGGTTGCTGAAATGTTGGGAGTTGATTTTGGGATAGTTGATATTTCACTTGCTCCAACTCCTACTGAAGGAGATTCAGTTGCAGAGATTCTTGAAGTAATTGGACTTGAATCTGTTGGAGCACCTGGTACAACAGCAGCGCTGGCTTTACTAAACGATTCTGTAAAAAAAGGTGGACTTATGGCTAGTTCTTATGTTGGCGGTTTGAGTGGTGCATTTATTCCCGTTTCTGAGGATGCGGGAATGATCAGAGCAGTTCAAAAAGGACATTTATCTATTGAAAAGCTGGAAGCGATGACGTGTGTTTGTTCTGTTGGTCTTGATATGATTGCAGTTCCTGGAGATACGTCAGCTGAAACTATAGCAGGCATTATTGCCGACGAATGTGCAATCGGAACTATTAATGACAAAACGACAGCGGTTAGAATCATTCCAGTTTATGGAAAAAAAGTAGGTGATATAGTTGAGTATGGTGGACTCCTGGGTTCCGCCCCAATTATGCCGGTTAGGGAGCTTTCTTGCAAAACTTTTGTTCAGCGGGGTGGTCGAATTCCTGCTCCGGTAAAAAGTTTAACAAACTAATTAATCATAATCTTGCGTGCATTTTATTGTTATTTTTTGGTTAAACTTTCCTTTAACTTAAAAAGAAATTAACTTTTTAATTAACTTTTACTTCTAAATAACGTAAATTAGTCATTCATTGAATAAAAAAAGGAGAGAGCATGAAAAATAAAAGTTTACTAATTGGATGTTCAGTGGGGGCCGTTTTATTGATTTTTGTTCTCATAATTGCCTCTTGGGCAATCTCAAGTTATAATTCTCTTGTTTCACTTGACCAAGAGGTTAATCAAACGTGGTCACAGGTGGAAAATCAATACCAGAGGCGTTTTGACCTGATTCCAAATCTTGTAGAGACTGTAAAAGGCGTTGCTGAGTTTGAGCGGGAAACGTACACGGCCGTAACGGAAGCCAGAGCCAAAGTAGGACAAATTCAAATTACTTCTGAGATGTTAGAAGACCCAAAAGCATTTGAGAGATTCCAAGCAGCACAGGATAATTTATCTTCTGCACTCTCACGATTGCTTGTAGCTGTGGAAAACTATCCACAGCTCAAGGCAAATGAAAATTTCCTTCAACTTCAAGCGCAACTTGAAGGTACAGAAAATCGAATTTCTGTAGAACGTAGAAGATTTAATGAATCAGTGCAAAAGTTTAACACTGCTATTAAAAGATTTCCTACTAATGTAATTGCTGGAACTTTTGGATTTGGAGAGAAGCAATATTTCAAAGCAGTAACAGGTTCTGAGACAGCCCCGAAAGTTGAGTTTTAATTTTGTTGAAAGATAATTAGATGAAAAAAATTCTTTTTGCAACACTACTTATTATCAACAATGTTTTTTCTCAGGAAGAAATTCCGATTTTGAATCATTATGTAAATGATTTTACTGCAACCTTATCAGTTGAGCAAAGACTACACCTAGAGAGAAAGTTAAAAAAATATGACGATACAACTTCCAATCAAATTGTTATTTTAATGATTTCAAAGCTGGAAGGGAGTGATTTATTTGATTATTCCATTCGAGTGGCTGAGAAAAATAAAATTGGTCGCAAAGGTAAAGACAATGGAATTTTAATTTTAATCGTAAAGGATTATAGAAAGGTACGGATTGAAGTGGGTTATGGACTAGAAGAAATTATTCCCGATGCAGTGGCAAGCTCAATTATAAGAAACATTATGATTCCATATTTTAAGGCGGGAAATTTTTTCGAAGGCCTTGATAAAGGTATTTCAACTATCCAAGATGCCATTGCAGGACTATATCAAGCAGAAAAGAAAGATGATTTTGAAGTAACTCCAACACTACTTATAACACTCTTTTTACTTGCAATTATTTTAACTTCACTATTCAGGAGAATGAGGAGAGGAGTTTTAGGTGGTTGGACATATTATGGTGGTAGTTGGCATCCTATTCCAAGAAAAGGTAGTTGGGGTGGATTTGGTAGCTTTGGAGGATTTGGAGGTTTCAGTGGAGGTGGATTTAGAGGAGGTGGTGGTTCTTTCGGAGGAGGTGGCGCAAGTGGAAGTTGGTGAAAGTGTATTTTTTATTCAAGAAAGCAGATTATTGGAAATTGAATTCCCGTCATTATTTTTTTAGTTTGCAAAAAGAATTATAAGAAATTTTCGTTCTTTAAGATTTTGTTTTGATAAAATTAGACACCTGGTTTTTTGCTTTCTTTAAATGCATTTCAGGTTATAATCAAATTTTATCAAGGTAACATAATTATTGTTTGCATTAGATTTTTGTTGAAAGAGCGATTGAAAAAATTAATTTTCAGATTCACATTAATTAAATGATTTATTTCTTAAATTAACGATTTTGATGGATAAGCATAAGTTTTGTTGATTAATACTTATGGTTTGATCTATATATAATTTTCTCATAGATTTTTAATTAAATTGTTTTTATGTGCAAATTTGTCTAACTTAATTCAACTAAAATTTTGGAGGAAAAAAATGGCTATAATGATCACAACTGACTGTATAAATTGTGGTGCTTGTGAACCCGAATGTCCAAATACTGCAATTTATGAAGGTGGACGTTCATGGGAACTTGCTGGAAAAACATATGGACCAAACGATCCAGCTCCATCTGGTGCCGTGGGGTTTTATTCCGATGAATTCTATTATATAGTTCCCGACAAATGTACGGAATGTGTAGGTTTTCATGATGAACCACAATGCGCAGCCGTTTGTCCAGTAGATTGCTGTGTTCCTGATCCAAATCATGTTGAAGACAAAGAAACACTGCTAAAGAAAAAAGAATACCTCGATTCGTTAGGAAGGTAATCTTTTATTAAAATATTTGAAGGAAAGTCGATGTCATTTGCATCGACTTTCTTATTTTAAAATAAAAAGGTTAAACAATGAAATTAGGTAAGTGGGAATTAATTTCTGTTAAGTCAGGTAAATTTGGTCTTGATGGAGGAGCAATGTTTGGTGTTGTTCCTAAAGTTTTATGGAACAAGACTAATCCAGCAGATGAGCAAAATAGAATTGACCTTGCAACAAGATCTTTACTTTTAATTTCAAATGACAGAAAAATTCTTGTGGATACCGGACTCGGAAATAAGTTTGATGACAAATTCAAAAGTATTTATGCTATTCAAAATATTCCTATCGATGAAGCATTAAAACAAAAAAATATTTTACCTGATGAGATTACTGATGTTATCATAACTCACCTGCATTTCGATCATACTGGAGGATCAACAAAAAGAGTAAATGGCAAGGTAGTTCCAACTTTTCCAAATGCTAAATATTACGTTCAAAAGGATCATTATCATTGGGCATTAAATCCTTCAGAAAAAGATAAAGCCAGTTTTTTATTGGATGATTTCCAACCTTTAGAAGAGCATGGTCAACTGATCATACTTGAAGGATCTACAAAGATTACTGAAGAAATAGAAGTTATAACAACAAATGGTCATACACCGGCACAACAACATCTTAAACTAACTGTCAATGATAAAACCATTTTTTATTGCGGTGATTTAATACCAACTTCAAGTCATATTCAATTCCCTTACATAATGAGTTATGATTTATATCCTCTTACAACTCTTAAAGAAAAGAAAGAAATTTTACCTATTGCATACGAAGAAAAGTGGATATTATTTTTTGAACATGATCCACTCGTAAGCTCAGTTACAATAACTTCTGGTTCTAAAGGATTCGTTGCTGATACAAAAAATATTATTCCTGACTAACATGAAAAATTTTGTCCGAATTTGTAAGGTGGCAGACCTACCAGAAAAAAAAGGAGTTAGATTTGAAATTAATGATGAAGATTTGGCTGTCTTTAAAGTTGATAATGAAATTTTTGTCATTTCAAATGTCTGTCCGCATAATCGAGTAGCCTTAATTTATCAAGGTTATCTTTGCAATGAATCAGTGACATGTCCCATCCATGGTTGGAAATTTGATTTAAGAAGTGGTAATACACTTAGTAACCAAAGTAACATCAGAAAATATGAGACAAAAATTATTGATGGTGAGATCTTCGCTAATCTTCCTCGAAAGTTTCTAAACTGGTAAAATGAACCTTTCAGAAATAACTCAAATTGTACGAAAGAAAGCTTACGAATTAGGTTTTGAACTCGTTGGTTTTTCTAGCGCAGCATTTCTAAAAGATGAGAGCGAAAAACTAAAACTGTGGTTGAACCGCGGTTATGCTGCAACAATGCATTGGCTAGAAAGAACTTTTGATAAAAGAGTCAATCCAAAGCTCATTTTACCTGAAGCTAAATCAATAATTTCCTTAGGACTAAATTATTATCAAAAATCAAAAACTAAGATTAAATCAAACGAAGGTAAAGTATCTATTTATGCATGGGGAAAAGACTATCATAAAGTTATAGAGAATAAGTTTAAGCATCTAGAAAAATTTTTTAAGGACACTTTCTTTGATTCTAAAAATAAGTTTTATGTTGATTATGGACCCACGATGGATAAAGTTTGGGCGGTTCATGGCGGACTTGGCTGGTTGGGCAAACATACAAATGTTATTAATTCACATATAGGTTCATGGTTTTTCATTGGTACTGTTATTACTTCACTAGAATTTGTTTATGATGAACCTGTATCGGATTTATGTGGTAATTGCAGAATTTGTATCGATGCATGTCCAACAGGTGCAATTGTGGACGAATATGTTCTTGATGCAAACCTCTGTATTTCTTATCAGACCATAGAAAATAAAGATGATATACCCGAGTCATTAAAAGGTAAATTATCCAGTTATGTTTTCGGATGTGATATTTGTCAAGAAGTCTGTCCATGGAATATTAAACTTCAAACAGAAACTGCGGAGATGGATTTTGCATCTAACCCAATTGAGTCAATTTCAAAAGAAGAAATATTTCAAATGAATGAGAAAGACTTTATAGAAAAATATAAAACACGTCCCTTGCTTAGAGCTGGACTCGAAAAATTAAAATTGAATTTTCTGGCAAATAGAATGTAAAAAGAAAGGAGTAAAAAATGGTCAATAACCACAGAAAAGTTATAATTATAGGATCAGGACCTGCAGGATTAACAGCTGCCATTTATGCAGCTAGAGCAAATTTATCTCCACTTGTTTTTGAAGGAAACCAACCTGGTGGTCAGCTTACAATTACCACAGAAGTAGAAAATTTCCCAGGGTTTGAAAATGGAATTATAGGTCCAGAATTAATGGATATTATGCGTCGCCAGGCAAAACGTTTTGGTGCAGAAATGGTTTTTAAGTACGTCGATAGAGTAGATTTCTCTATTAAACCTTTCAAGATCTATTCCGGTAAGGAAGAGTTTACTTCAGATTCGGTTATAATTGCTACTGGCGCATCAGCAAAATTTTTGGGTTTACCATCGGAACAGGAGTATATGGGTTATGGCGTTTCTGCTTGTGCAACATGTGATGGATTCTTTTTCCGTGATCAGGATGTAATTGTTGTTGGTGGCGGTGATTCTGCAATGGAAGAAGCAACATATCTAACAAAGTTTGCTCGAAAAGTAATCATTGTTCATAGACGTGAACAATTTCGTGCCTCTGCAATTATGATTGATAGAGCAAAGAAAAATCCTAAAATTGAGTTTCGCATAAATGAAGTTGTGGAAGAAATTCTTGGTAAAAAAGAAAATGGAAGAAAATTTGTTACTGGAGTGAGACTTCGAAATGTAAAAACTAATGAAATTAGTGAACTTCCAGTTAATGGTGTTTTTCTGGCCATTGGTCACAAACCAAACACTGAAATTTTCAAAGATTTTTTAGAAATGGATGAAGCTGGTTATATAAGAGTTAAACCGGGAACGACTTACACAAATGTAGAAGGTGTTTTTGCAGCAGGTGATGTGACTGACAAAGTTTATCGACAGGCAGTAACAGCGGCTGGAATGGGTTGTATGGCTGCTCTTGATGCGGGTCGTTGGTTGGAAGCACAAGAATAAAAGTAATTTTTCAACATATCATAATTTATTGGCGATACATTTATTCATTAAAATGTATCGCTATTTTTTTTGTTATTTCTGTATACAAATTTATCCCAAAATTTTATAATGAGTTTAAGATATCAAAAGTGGAAAAATTATCCATGATTTATTTTTGAATTTTAAATATTTTATATTACATTCAAAACTACGGGGTAACCATGAAGGTCTTCAAATTATCGAAGGGCTATCTGAGAAGTTTCCTTATTGGCTACTTAGTTATTTTTGTAATCGCAATTACCGCTTTAGTAATCCATTTAGTTAATACAAGGAGTGATATTAAAAAAACCGCTCTGAAAGAATTAGAAAATATTTCCAGCCTTAAAGAGAGTGATATTATAAACTTTATAAGTGAGGAAAAGTACAAATTAAACCTGCTTGTCTCTTCTGATTTTTTCCGCAAAGAATTGGTCTCATTTTTTATGGATAATTCAAAGTTGAATCAATTGATCAAAATTCTTTATCAAATAAAATCTATAAAAGACCTTGAAAATATAGTTTTGATAGATTCAACCGGTAAAATAATTCACAGTTTTTACCTCCTTGATGAAAATTATGATAGTTTGACGATAAGACTTTTAAGCGCAAGGTTAGTTCCAGAATCAATTATTGATGTTTTTGAAACTAAAGGGAGCGGTATTAGTTATTTCTTTCAATTTCCCATCATAATACAAGAAAAAAAATCGAATCGATTAATTGGATTTATCAGGTTTCAATTCGATGCTTTAACCTACTTAATTCCCCGATTTGAGCATTTAGAGCCTTCTAGTACACGAGAAGTTGTCTTGCTAAAAAGAGATAAAGATAATGTTATTTATTTAAGTCATCTCCGTAAAGTTTCTCTAAAACCAATGACTTTGAAAGAAAGTACTAATGATAGAATTTGTTGGGATAAAATTTTCGCTACAAGTTATTGTGAGTTTGAGGGTTTGGATTATGCCGGAACGCCTGTTCTTGGTATACTACGAAAAATAAAACATACAGATTTAGTTCTCTTTACTAAACAAGATCAGAAGGAAATTTATCAATCATTTAAAACATATGCTTTTCATGTTTCTATTTCTGTTATTTTGTTCCTTCTTACAAGTGGATTTGCCTTTGGTTATTTTATTGTTCGTTCAAAATTAAAAATGGATAAACAAGAAATTCAATTTCTAAAAAGCCAGGAATTGATCGAAACTCAATTTAAAACCTTAATTGAAAGCATGAATGATTCGCTATTTGTAATAAATCAAGATGGAATTATTGTTAATGTTAATACGAAAGTAATTGAAACATATGGTTATGCTAAAGATGAATTATTGAATAAAACTATAGATTTGGTTTGTACTGAAAGTTTTGAAGAATTAAAAACACGTTTTTCAAGGATTATTAAATCAAATGGATATATATATGAAACGATTCATCGGAAAAAGAATGGTGTAACCTTTGATGTTGAAGTAAGCGCAAAAGCATATACAGTTGATGGAAATTATTTTATTTTATGGATAGTCAGGGATATTAGTGATCGAAAGCTAAATACAATCAAACTCGGAAAAAGTCTTGATTTTCAGAAATTCCTTACAAAGATTGCTGAGGAATTAAATCTAATCAATTATTCAAATTTTGAGAGTAAAGTAGACGATTTACTCGAAATCGCCGGGCAGTATTTAAAAGTAGACAGGATAAAAATATTTATTAGAAATGAAGCAACTGGCAGTTATAATTGTATTTCCGAGTGGTGCGCTACGGGTATTCCAAAAATGAAAGATACTTTACAATTTTTAGATATTGAAAAAGAATTTGTCTATCTGTTTTCAAATTTAATGTCATCAGGAACAATAAAAATTTATGATACAGAAGAACTGCCACCTGAGGCGATAAATGAATATCATGAAATGAAAAGACAAGATATAAAATCAGTATTCTGGAAAGCTCTAAAATTTGAAAATAAACTTATAGGCTTTTTAAGTGTTAATTCAGTTAAAGAGAAAACTGTTTGGTCTGATGATATAGAAGCTTTTCTAAATATATTTGCCGATTCTCTTGTGAATGTATTGAGAAGAGTGAACTTTGAGAAGAAAATAATAGAAAAGGAAGAATGGTTTAGAAAAATTATTGAAAATTCCTCTGAAGTCATTCTAATCATAGATTCCCATTTGGTGAATAAATTTGTAAGTCCCTCAATTAAGAATGTATTAGGTTTTACACCAGAGGAAAGAATAGGTCACTCGGCATTAGAGTTAGTTCATAAAGATGATTTAGGAAAAATACCTGAAATTTTTGAACAAATTAAAGAGCATGGTTCACAAGTCCAGTTCGATTTAAGAGTTCGCCATAAAAATGGTCATTATATTTGGCTTGAAATAACAGCAACTAATTTACTTTATGATTCTGTTATAAATGGATACGTTGTAAATTATCATGAAATTACTGAACTAAAAGAAGCAAATCTTAAACTTCAAGAAAGTGAAGAAAGATATAGGTTACTCGCGGAAGAAACCGGTGATGTACTTTATAAGCTTAATTACTCCACAATGAAATACGATTATATGAGCCCATTAATTGAAAAATTAATTGGGTACACGCCCGCCCAATTAAACGAAATTGGCATCTCAAAAATTATCAAAAAAATTGAGTTCATATTCAAACCGGAATATACTATTGAAGAAGCTGTTCGTGAAAGGATTCTCGGGACAACTGGTGAATATCTAGCAGATTATTTAGTAGAGACCAGGGATGGTAAATTTAAATGGATTCGTGACCACTCTTTTCCACTATTAGACGATGAAGGTGGTTTGTATGGTTCTATTGGCGTATTATCCGACATTACTGAGCTAAAACAAAAGGAACAGGAAATCTTAAAGCGCCAAAATTATTTAAATGTTCTTGTTGAAATTCAAAAGTCATTAATTTTTTTAGAAGATTTAAACAAGTTTTACAATTACATGTTACTAAAACTTGGAGAGGTTGTAGGAGCTAGTAGATGTTATGTTTTTGAAAATCATTATGATGAAAGTGGAGAATTATTAATGAGTCAAAAGGCTGAATGGTATCGCGAAGGAATAACACCACAAATTTATAATCCCGAACTTCAGAATTTACCATATAATGCTATTGGATATGATTTAATTAGTGATTTTCAAAAGGAGGGATGTTTCAATAAAATTGTAAAAACATTACCTGAACCTCTTAAATCAATTTTGGAATTCCAAGATATAAAGTCATTACTTTTAATTCCAATTTTTATACATGACGAATTTTTTGGCTATATAGGATTTGATGATTGTGAAAGTGAGCATGTATGGACAGATTTAGAAATTGACATATTAAAGAGTGCTGCTTCATCTATAGCTCTTGCTATAGAAGCTTTGAGAAGAAATGAGGAAATCATAAAAGCACGGGATGAAGCTATTGAAGCAAATCGTTTGAAAAGTCACTTTCTTTCTGTTATGTCTCACGAAATAAGAACACCACTAAATTCAATTATGGGATATACTGAGTTATTGAAAGAACTTTTCTATGAAAGTTCTGTTGAAGAAATAAAAAAATATTTTGATACAATAACGCGTAATACAGAACGTCTGTTCCATACAATCAACCAAATAATTGAAATTTCTCGAATTGAAGCAGGCGGAGTAACAATTAATTCAAAAAGTTTAGATCTTATTAAACACATTAATGAAATTGTCCAGATCTTTGAGTTAAAAGCTAAAGAGAAAAAGTTGCAAATTGAGTTAAATCTTCCAGAGAATGGGTTGAATATAATTTCAGATGAATTTTGTGTCCACGGAATTTTAGAGAATATAATTTCAAATGCGATTAAATATAGCTCAAAAGGTAAGATTCAAATATCAGCAAAAGCTCTAGATAATTTTATTGAAGTTATAGTGAAAGATGAAGGTGAAGGTATTTCAGAAGAATATCAAAAACATATGTTTCATCCCTTTAGTCAAGAAGATATGAGCTATAAACGAAAGTACGAAGGAACTGGATTAGGACTTGCTATAACAAAACGATATCTAGATTTAATTGGCGGAGAAATTTCTATTCGAAGTAAAAAAGGTGAAGGAACAACTGTTACTTTAAGATTTAGAAAATGATTCATTCTTATTGTTTATAGATATTTTCATAGTTATTCTTCTGCTAATTGATTCTTCACATAGAACTATTCACTGTTATTAAAATCAAAATAGTAACTAAATCCAGTTCGAAATTAAAAATTGAGGTTGAAAATTAAGAAATTAGTAATCGTTATCTGAAAAATATAAATAAAATTTTCTGCTATTGAAGCGAGAAATAAAATTTGAGATTTTCATCCTATCAAAAATCCCAATTCTGAGTAATAACTAAAGGAGTAAAAATTTAACTCAACTTAAATTTTGAAATTTTAGAATTAACATTTGAATATCGGTTTTTTGTTTTCTAGCCTGAATTGTTGAAAATTCTTGATTATAAAATCTATAAATAAGTTTATTAAATTCCTTAAACTCAATTGATTATAAAATAGAAATACCTCTCGATTGTTTATTTCTGGTTCAGTCTAACTTAAAATCCTTTTCCTTTGAATTAAAGTATCAGTTTTTTACCTTTACAATTCAAAAATTTAAATATGAATTATGTTAAAGAGTTTATCATTTTTCATTAGTTTAATTTTAGTTTTCAACAAACTCACAGCTCAGGATATTTATGTTTCCGGCGGTATGGGCTTAAACAATGTAACAATGGAAAGTCTAAATGATTATCTTCGCTACAATTCAGGTTTTAATAATAGAAGAGATGATGCTCACACAGCAATAGAATTTTATTCCGCAGTCGGAAGCAAGATAAGTTATAACGTTTTACTCGAAGCGAGTTTTGGTTACTCCCTTAATTCTTTTAGCAAAAGCGCTCTTTTAGGTACATATCAGCTTGAATATGTATTTTACTTACCTGAATTTATGTTCATTTATGATATTCCTTATAATTACTATGGTTTTCAATTTGGTGCTGGATTTGGATTTTACTTAGGTTCAGTTAGTGAAACTCAATATGGAACTATGTTGAAAGTTACTGAAGAAACTAAAGGATGGGGATTTCAGCTAAAGTCGGTATTTTATGCTGCACTCAGTAGAAATCTATCAGCAGAAATCATAGCAAATTATCGTAACTCTTTTTTGAACGATCTTTATATATTTGAAATAAATACAACCCCTGCTCGCCCACTCAATCTTTCTTTTAATTCATTAGGAATAAAATTAGGAGTAAGATATTTCTTGTGAATGATAGTTTAATTCAAGCCATTGTTCTTGGAATTATTCAAGGACTTACTGAATTTTTACCCATTAGTAGTACCGCTCATTTGAGAATTGTTCCTGCATTTTTTGGTTGGACTGACCCAGGGGCAGCTTTTTCTGCGGTAATTCAGATTGGAACAATGCTTTCAGTGATAATTTACTTTTTTAATGACCTTTTAAAAATTTTCAAACAGGTTTTTATTAATCTGACAAAAGGTCAATTCATAACAAATCAGGAATCAAAGCTTGGTTGGTATATAATAGCAGGAACGATTCCAATTAGCATTGCAGGACTTTTAATGGAGGATTGGATAGAAAATGAATTTCGTTCGCTTTATTTAATTGCGGGGACATTAATTTTTTTTGCATTGTTACTTGCTCTCGCTGAAAAAGTTACAAAGAAAGAAAAAACAATTAACGATCTAAGTTTTTTCAAAGCCATGATAATTGGTGTTGCTCAAGCCTTTGCCTTAATTCCTGGAGCATCTCGTTCGGGAGTGACTATTACAGGTGGATTGTTTGTTGGTTTAAACCGAGAAACTGCAGCAAGATTTTCATTTCTACTAAGCGTTCCAGCGGTTCTTTTGAGTGGTCTTTACGAATTCTTTAAAATTATTCCAGTTCTTACTCACGACAATTCAATTAGTTTAATTGTTGCAACTGTTATTTCATTTTATAGTGGTTATCTTTCAATCGAGTTCTTATTGAAATTTTTAAGAACTCACACAACGTATTTATTCATAATTTATAGAATTATACTCGGATTTTTAATTTACATTTTAATCTATCTAAATCTTATTTAACCTTAAAGTGGAGGAATAGTTATGAGAACTTTTGTATTTGTTTTTTCACTTTTGTTTTTAATTAGTTCTGTAGGTTCTTCACAGCAAACTTCAACTAAAAAGAAAGAGAAAAAAGACAGGTATAAAACAATTGCTATTATAGAAACAAACATGGGCACAATTGAACTTGAATTGTTCGAGGAAAAAGCACCTAAAACGGTGGCAAATTTTGTGGGACTTGCAGAAAGAGGTTTCTATAATGGAGTTATTTTTCATCGTGTGATTGATAATTTTATGATTCAGGGAGGAGACCCAACAGGTACTGGGCGTGGGGGCGAAAGTATTTATGGAGGTCCATTTGAAGATGAGTTTCATCCTGATTTAAAACATGATAAACCCGGTGTACTTTCAATGGCAAACGCTGGTCCCAATACTAATACAAGTCAATTCTTTATAACACTTGTTCCTACTCCATGGCTTGATAACCGTCATACAGTTTTTGGCCAGGTTATCAAAGGGATGGATGTGGTCCGAGCAATTGGAAAAGTTGAAACAACAAAACCTGGTGATAGACCGATTAAAGATGTTGTTATGAAGAAAGTAAAAATTGTGAAGAGAAAAGTTAGTAAATAAGTATGCAAAGTGAAACTTTTTCATCTCGTTGGACATTCCTTGTATCGGTTTTGGGAATTGCTGTTGGAACCGGTAACATTTGGAGATTTTCCAGGATAGTTGCACAAAATGGTGGAGGTTCTTTTCTAATTCCCTGGATTATTTTTCTTTTTATTTGGTCAGTTCCTTTAATAATTCTTGAATTTTCTATCGGTAAACACACAAGAAAGGGTCCTATAGGCTCGTTTGTTCAGTTAGTGGGAGAAAATTTCGCATGGATGGGTGGATTTGTTGTTGTAGTTTCAACTGCGATTATGTTTTATTATTCCGTAGTTACGGGTTGGTGTATCAAGTATCTTACTGCAATTTTTACTGATAATCTTCTAAGTGTGAGTGATTATAAAGTTTATTGGAAAAATTTTAGTTCAAGCTATCAACCATTTTTATTTCATTTCATCGCATTGTTTATTTCCAGTTATGTCGTTTATCGTGGAATTAAAGGAGGAATTGAAAAAATAAGTAGGTTCCTCGTCCCTTCACTAGTATTGATATTAATTATTCTTTTTATTCGTGTATTATTTCTTGAGAATTCTATACTTGGGATTGAGTACTTTTTCAAACCAGATTTTAATTTACTTCTTAATCACAAAGTTTGGATTCAAGCACTTACACAAAATGCATGGGATACTGGTGCAGGTTGGGGGTTAATTCTAACTTACGCAGCTTATGCAAGGCAAACGGAAGATACTTCAGTTAATCCCTCAGTCGTGGCTTTTGGAAACAATTCGATTTCGCTTCTTGCAGGTATGACTATTTTTGCTACTGTTTTTGCTCTAACAACTGGAGATGCTTTTAAGGAAATCACAATTTCTGGTCCAGCCAACACAGGTTTAACTTTCATATCTCTGCCTAATCTTTTCAAACAAATGCCTGGTGGTGTATTAGTCCAAAATATTTTTACTTTTCTGTTCTTTTTAGCTTTAACTTTTGCTGCCTTAACATCTCTTATTTCTTTAGTTGAACTAGCCACTAAAACTTTAATTGATTTTGGTATTGACCGACATAAAGCGATTATTTTCGTTGCGATCGCAGGGCTTATAATGGGTTCACCTTCAAGCTTAAACTTAGACTTTTTAATAAATCAAGATTGGGTTTGGGGAGTCGCGTTGATTCTAAGTGGAGGTTTCATCGCTTTTGCAGTATTAAAATATGGAGTTAGTAAGTTTAGAAAAGAAATTCTTAATTCTGAGTCAAATGAATTTAAATTTACTAAGTGGTTTGATTATGTGATAATGATTTTGATTCCATTACAGGTTATAGTTTTACTTGTTTGGTGGATAGCAGCATCATTTGAGTGGGAGCCTGAGTGGTACAATCCATTAAAAATAGAATCAGCAGGAACCGCTATTTTTCAATGGCTCGTTGTTTTAGTAATATTAATATCTTTAAATAAAAAGTTGATTAAAAAACTGAATTAGATGAGTAAACTATCTATCGTAATGATGATTTCCTCTATTTTAATAGTCTGGGGTGGATTTTTGTTTTTACTTTACTTTGCTTTTAAGAAACGGAAAAGAAAATTTTTATGAGCTCTGTTCTGGAGGTTGCTGAATTAATAGAAAAGCTTAAGAATGGTAATATACCACCTAATATAATAGTTTTTGGTGAAGAGACATTTTTTATTGATAAGATAATTGAATTTGCTGAAAATCTTGCTCAAAAAAAAACTTATGGTTTTTTAAAGTATACTTCCAATGAAATTAACATCGTAAATTTAATTGATCTAGCACAACAAAATTCGCTTTTCAGCAGCAGAAAAATTTTAGTCATTAAAAATTTTGGTAATTATTTGAAAGGTCGAGTTGAAGATGAAAGTGATGAAGAGGCAGGTTCAAAATCAAATGTGAAATTGGAATCTCAAAAACTGCTGTTGAATTATTTATCAAACCCAAATCCTGATACAGTTCTCATTTTAACACACCTCGATCGTTTGGATCAAAGAACCAAGTTTTTCAAGGAAGCAGTAAAATATGCAGAAGTTTATCATTCCAAAAGATTATATGAAAAAGAAATTTTTGATTTTATTGAACGAAAATTTGGAGAAAAGAAAATTTTAATAAACTATAAGGAAGTAGAATATATTTATAAAACTGTTGGAAACGATCTTTATTCATTAGAATCTGAAATTGAAAGATTATTTATTTCAATTGAAGGATTAAATCGAGTTGATGTTGATACATTAAAGAAATTTTTAATCCCTTCCAGAAAATACACAATATTTGACTTGTATAATGCTTTTAGAGATAAAGATATGAGTCAAGCTTTAGAAATTGGTTTGAACATTCTTGATAGTGGGTATGATTTTGTTTATTTGATTGTCATGTTGAATAAATATTTCTTTAGTCTTTTGACTTTCCATGAATTAGTATCGAAATATAAGTCAAATGAAAAAGTATCTGCTTTAATTGGTTGCCATCCTTTCTTCTTAAAAGACTACGAAATAGCTTCAAAGAGGTATACGTTTGAAGAACTTCAAAAAATTTTTAATATTTTGTTAAGGAAGGATATTGAATTAAAAACTCTTAATTTGACATCTGATGTTTTGTATACTTCTTTGGTTACGGAAATAGGAGAAGCAATCAAAAAAATGTAAATCGGAACCATATTAAGAACATTAAGTTTAATGGATAAGTCTGAAAGAAAAAAATTCTCTAGTAAAACTGACGAAGAACTCATTCTCGAATTTCAAAAGACAAATTCTATTGAAATCTTTAATGAGTTAGTCAGGAGATATAAAGATCCATTGATGAATTTCCTTTTCAAGTTTGTTGGATCGAGAACAGTTGCTGAGGACATTTTGCAGGAAACTTTTTTTAGATTGTATAAGAATAAAGATTATTATACAACTGTTGCAAAGTTTTCTACGTGGATTTATACAATTGCGTCAAACCTTGCAAAGACTGAATTACGTCGTCAAAATAGGCGTGCGTTCTTTTCAATTCAAGGTACTAATAATAAAGAAGAAGAAGATGTATCAGAGATAGAATTACCTGATGAAACCTATCGACCTGATGTTCAAGCTGATTCAAATATAAAATTTAAAATTATTCAAGATGCGTTGATGAAAATTAAACCTATTTACCGTGAGTTGATAATTCTAAGAGATATAGAAGATTTGCCTTACGAAGAGATTGCGGAGATAACTGGACTTAAACTTGGAACGGTTAAATCGCGCATCAATAGAGGTCGTTTACAACTGCAAGAACTTCTTAAAGATATTTACTACGAATAAATATGGGAAATATGAGAATTGAAAAATTGCTTACAGATTTAAAGAACCTCCCCAAAGAAACTGCTGGGGAAGATTTTGAACAAAAACTGCTTGAAAGAATTAATCAATACGAAGCCCGGCAATCTCTCGATTGGTCTGAAAAATTGATCGGGATTAAGAGAATTTTTAATCCAATATTAGCACCAGCACTTACGATTCTTATGGCTTTTGGAATCATTTATTACTACCTTGACAAAAATAATTTTCAAAGCCAGCATTTTAGTGGCGAGATTGATCGAGCTAAACCTATCATAGTTGAAGAAGAAAATGAAATAATAACTCCACCTACCAAGATTAAGACTCCAAAAAAGAAAGACATCGTAATCACAAAAGTTAGAGTCCCTCTCAATTTAGGTCCTGGTGTTAGTTTAGATGAAAAATTAAGTATAGAATCAAGCTTTGAAAACATTTCTAATGAGAGATTAATTGATTTTCCTAATATTAACAAACCATTTCAAATTCGCATTCCACCTCCATATATCAATTTTGATGAAGAATTTGAAAATTTCATCTTTATGGGTCGAACGAAAGATAGCATACGCCTAGTTAATTCAAAGAACAGATAAATTTACTCCATTATTTGATTTATATTCTTTCCTAATAAAGGTGTTAGCAAATTATTCTAAAAAAGTTATATATTGAAAAGTATTTGATTAGAAAAGAATGAATAAGAAAAACATTATCATATTAGGTTCAACTGGATCTATTGGTAGATCAAGTCTTGAAGTTATAAGAAACCATCTTGATAAATATAATATAGCTTATCTCACAACAAATAAAAACGTTGATTTTATTTTAGAACAGTCTCAAGAATTTAATCCCAAAGGAATTGTGATTACAGATGGAGAAACTTATGAGTATGTTAAAAAACATAGATCAGTAAATGTACCTTTGTATTCAGCAGAAGATTTGATTGAAATAATAAAAGGTGAAGATTTAGATATTGTTATAGCTGCGATGGTTGGTTTTTCCGGATTAAAACCAACAATAGATGCGATTAAGAGTGGAAAAAAGATAGCATTAGCTAATAAAGAAACTTTGGTTGTTGCTGGTCATATTATGACAAAATTAGCACGCGAAAGAAATTCTGAAATTATCCCAATTGATTCAGAGCACTCAGCAATCCTCCAATGTTTACTTGGCGAGAAGAAAGAATTTATTAAGAAAATAATTTTGACGGCTTCAGGTGGTCCATTTCTCCATCGTGATGTTCAAGAATTTGATTCAATTACAGTTGAAGAAGCTCTTAAACATCCCAATTGGCAAATGGGTGATAAAATAACTATTGACTCTGCAACAATGATGAACAAAGGACTTGAAGTGATAGAAGCTCATTGGTTATTTGGATTAGAAAGAGAGAAAATCGATGTTTTGATTCATCCACAATCAATTATTCATTCAATGGTTGAATTTGTTGATGGTTCAATTAAAGCTCAGTTAAGTCTACCTGATATGAAGCTTCCAATTCAATATGCATTAAGTTACCCGGAAAGATTTCCTGTCAATTATCATATTATGGATTTCATCAAATGTTCAATTTTAACTTTTCATGAGCCAGATTTAGAAAAGTTTAGATGTTTGTCACTGGCCTTTAAATCGCTGGAGTTAGGGGGTTCATATCCCGTTGTCTTAAATGCTTCGAACGAAGTTGCTGTTGAGAAATTTTTAAGTGGTGAGATAAAGTTCAGTCTTATTCCATTTATAATTGAAGAAGCTTTAAGTAAATTTGGTTCAGAAAAAGAACCTGAATTAGAAGAAATTTTCGATTTAGATAGAAAAGTCCGAAAATATTTTCAAACACAAGTCAAGGTTTAACATGGAATTTATTAATTCAATTTTTTACTTCATTGTAACTATTGGAATATTGGTTTTAGTTCATGAATTTGGACATTTTATTGCGGCAAGACTTACCGACATGCGTGTAGAAATTTTTTCAATTGGCTTTGGTCAACGTCTGATTGGATATAATAGAAAAAACGGATTGACATTAGGGTCCCTTGATAAGTCAATTAATTTAGAAGATTTTACTGATTATAGGATTTGCTTATTTCCTTTAGGTGGATATGTGAAAGTTGCTGGTATGATTGATGAGAGCTTTGATAAAGACTTTTTAAAAAATGAACCACAGCCATGGGAATTCCGTTCAAAATCAACAGGGAAAAAATTGTTTGTACTTTCGGCTGGTGTTTTAATGAATATTTTATTAGCTCTCATTATATTTTGGGGAATAAATTTTTCAAGACCTACTCAACATTTGAAAACAACTACAATTGGTTACATTCCGCCTAAAAGTGCTTTGCAAGTAGCAGGATTTCAAACAGGCGATAAAATTATTTCAATTGATGGAGTGTCTGTTCGCTATTGGGATGAAATCTTATCACACATTTTCATAAAAAAAATTGGTGAGGAAGTTGAAATAATAGTTGATAGAAATGGTAAAACATTTCCCATACAAGTCAATAGCAAACTACTACAAGCAGATAAAAAGTCTGGAATTACTCTCATTCCAAGAGAAACAAAGGTAATTATTGCACAGGTTATTAAAGATTCACCCGCAGAAAAGGCTGGCCTATTAAAAAATGATACAATATTATATGTAAATAACGAAGAAATAATTGCATCCAATCAATTAATAAGTATTATTTCTGCTAATCAGAAAAAAGAAATTTCTATGTTGATTAAACGAGGAAGTGACACACTTAAATTATCTGTAGTACCAAATATAGAGGGTAAAATTGGAATACTAAGCGCCATGGTTTTTTATGCTCCAGTTGAACTTAAAAAATATAATTTTATTCAGGCAGGAATTAAAGCAGTTGAAAATTGTTATGATAATATTTTACTTTTTTTCTCTATTCTTGCAAAAGTTTTAACTGGAAAAGTGGAATTTGCTCAAGCATTTGGAGGACCGATTAGAATTGCACAAATAGCAGCCCAAACTGCTGATGTGAATTTACTCAGTTTTATAAATTTTCTTGCATTATTAAGCCTCAGTCTTGCAATAATAAATATTCTACCTTTTCCTGTTTTAGATGGTGGACATATTTTAATTGTTTTAATAGAAGGAATTCTTAGAAGGGAGATTTCTGCACGTATAAAAATTGTAATTCAGAACATTGGCTTTATTATACTTTTGCTTTTTATGGCTTTTGTGATTTATAATGATATTATGAATTTCTAGTTGATGCATTTGTAAATTACAATGGATTGAATTATAAAGAGACAACGCAAGTTTATTTTAGTGTTTAAGTAAAATTTGTTTTTTACCATTAATTTTTTCGTAGAGATAAACAAACGCTCTCCTGAGCTGAGAAAAGCTCTAATAAACTAAATTCATTGGATCCTAGCTTTGTTGTATAAGCAACTAATTTAAAAAAATCTCCATTTAATTCTCTAATAATAACTCTTGAATACTTTTCATCATCATATATAAATTCATAGGCAGAATAGATGATTTTATTGTTTTTATAAAGTTTTTGTGGTATGACTATTCTGAAATTATGAGGATGTTTTCTTTTCTGAAGAACAAGATCTGCTTTAGCAAGTTGAAGTAAAGTGGATCTGGTATCACCATGTAATTTATTTAATTGCGTAATTTTTTGTATGGAAATTACTCCTGAATAATTATCGTGAACAAGCCAGATAGAATTTGTTAAAACTTCGGGATCTTTTGTGTTAAACCAATTAAATGGAACTTGAACTGTGAAATCATCAAGTGGTGAAGTAGCGATGGTTTCTGAAAGAAGTATATTTTTGTATTGCGAATCTCTAATAGTTTTTACTGAATAACATCCAGATAAAAAGATATAAACTGTAATTAGAAATATAGGATAAAAGCGTTTCAATGAATTGAACGATGGTATTTTGGTTCTTCTAATGTAAGCATTAATGAAATTCGATGTGTATTCCCCAACTGATCTTGTTTATCAAACTTCACGAATGAATAATCAATATTAAGCTTCGGAAGAGCTATTCCTGCACCTAATGTTATTTGTTTTACTTCATTATAACCTAATCTGATAGATACTAATTTTTTATACGTGTACTCAATTCCAGTATGAAAATCCAAGCTTACAGGTCCCACGTTTGCCATAGAGGCAAATTTTCTATTTTCAAATCTAATATCAGTATCAAAAGCTGGTATAAGAACTCCATCGAGAAAATTAATTTTATAACTTGAGCCAATTTTAAGAGTTGGAGAAATTAATTGAGTTGTGCCATTGTCCCATGCAACAATTGTAGTAGTAATGTCTTGAAAATTTGCTCCCAAGGAAAGTTTTTCATTCAAATTATAGATTACACCTAAATCGAAACCAATGCCCCATGCGACATATTCAGCGATATCTCGACGAATTAACTTTAAATTAACACCATATGATAAATTTTCATTTAATTTGTTTCCGAAAGAGAATAGAAAAGCCCAATCAGCATAATTGAATTCTGTTATTTTTGTGTAGTCTATTTCAGATGCATCATCAATTTTGAGATTTCCGTTTCTATCAATAAAAGCTTGTCTTGTATCTGGTATACCATCAATACCTAATCTTATAACACTAAAGCCTAGCGTCATCGTATTTTTATATGGTATGGCAATTGCTCCATAGTTATAGTTTACCAGTCCTGCAAATCTTTCATCATGCATAAAAATTCCTTGCGGATAATTCAAGCTAGCCAATCCTGCAGGATTCCAGTAGCCTGCTGTAACATCATTTGAAATTGAAACATAGGCACTTCCCAAACCTAAAGCTCTACCACCAACACCAATTGCTAAAAATTCACCAGTATATTTCCCGACGGAAATACCATCGGAGAAGAGATTTGATGATAACACTAGAAAACCTAATAATAAAATTTTCATCCTCATTTTATCTCCCTGGCCATAAATAATAAATTTGTATTACAAAGTTTATAATTTAATTATACACAATATATCTATTATTAAATAAAAAAATCAAGCAAAAGGATTTTACTGAATTTTGTAGTCCGAAAGCATTTATTATTTCAATAAAATTGGGTAAAAAATGAATAAAACAATTTTACTTTGTTTCATATTAGTATGCGTTTTTAGGGATTTGTTTTCTCAGTTACCTGTAAAATTTTTTCCAGATGATTCACAAATACAGTTCTTTAAATCACAGGAAAAAGAACCAAGATTTGGTATTTTATATTATCCTTCGAATGAGAACATGAAATTTGACATAGGATTACCAATTAATATTTTGAAATTTCAAATAAATGAACATTCATATTTAACGAGTGGACTACAGACTTCCATAAGAATCCTTTCCAAAAATTATAGTGAAAAAAGATTTCAAATTGATGGTATGGATGGAACTTTAGGTGGTTTTGTCACTTACACTATGAATGAGAATAAAAATCAACATATTTTCAGGTTGAGAATTAATCACGTAAGTTCACACCTTGTAGATGGTCATTGGAATTCTTCTACAAATAACTGGATTTCACGTCATCCACTGCCGTACACCCAAGATTATTTTGAATTTGCTTACTTGAAGAATATTAATCAAGTTCATGGCTTAATTCGTTACATGAGTAGTATTGGTTATAGTGTATTCGTTCGTCCATCAGGGATTAAAAGATTGATTTTTAATGGTAGCTTTGAATATTACTTTAAATTCTTTTCTACTGAAATTTTAGAATTAAAATTTACTCCATTAATTTCTTACAACTTAGAATTAAATGGGAATACAAATTATAAAGTTAATCATAGTTTGTTTGGTGGTCTAAAATTGGGAGAATTATTAGGAAAAGGTATTATATTTTATGTGAGTTATTATTCAGGAAACAATTTTTTCTACCAATATTATAATGAATCCTTTCATAACTCGGGCTTTGGATTTTTAATCGATTATTGAAAGATAAACTTTCTGATATATCCTGATCTAAAATTAATTATTAACAATTTATTTAATTTTGAAAAATTAAATTGCAAAATAAGGTGAACTATGAGATATCCATTTAATGAAATAGAACTTAAATGGCAAAAATATTGGGAAGAGAAACAGGTCTACAATACTGATTTAACCAAAACGGAAAGAAAACTTTATTCACTTGTAATGTTTATTTACCCAAGCGGAGCAAAATTACACATAGGACACTGGTATAATTATGCTCCAGCAGATACATGGACTAGACTCAAAAAACTACAAGGTTATAACACTTTTGAACCTATGGGTTATGATGCGTTTGGACTTCCTGCAGAAAATTATGCAATAAAAACGGGAATACATCCACAAGATAGTACGTTAAAGAATGTTGAAGATATTAGAATTCAGTTAAAAAGAATAGGAACTATGTATGATTGGGAAAAGGAGTTGATAACGTGTGTGCCAGAATATTACAAATGGAATCAATGGTTGTTTTTAAAACTTTATGAAAAAGGGCTTGCATACAGGAAAAACGCACCTGTTAATTGGTGCGAATCTTGTCAAACTGTTTTGGCGAACGAACAAGTCAGTTCTGATGGAACTTGTGAACGATGCGATAATCCGGTAATAAAAAAATTTCTTACTCAATGGTTCTTTAAAATAACTGCTTATGCCGAAGAATTATTAAATGATCTTGAAAAAATTGACTGGCCTGAAAAAACAAAGGCTATGCAAGTAAATTGGATCGGAAAGAGTGAGGGTGTGGAGGTAGACTTTATTGCAGAAGACACGGGCGATAAAATAACAGTTTTTACTACAAGACCTGATACTTTATTTGGTGTAACCTATGTTGTATTAGCACCTGAACATCCCCTTGTAGAAAAATTGACTAAGCCTGAGTTTGAAAAAAATGTAGAAGCTTATATTGATAGAGTTAAATATGAGACTGAAATAGAAAGACTTTCGACTGTTAAAGAAAAGACAGGTGTTCCTCTTGGTTCTTATGCAATTAATCCAATTAATGGAGAACGCATACCAATTTGGATTGCTGATTATGTATTGGTCACTTATGGTACAGGAGCAGTTATGGCTGTACCTGGTCATGATGAACGTGATTTCGAGTTTGCTAGAAAATTTAATTTACCTGTTAAAAAAGTTATTCTTGAACCTGGAACAAATCCAGATGATGAGTTAACATCTGCTTATGTTGAACCGGGAATTATGATTAACTCTGGCGAATTTTCTGGTATTGATTCTGAAATTGGTAAACAAAAAATTGCTGATCTTATAGAACATAAGGGCATTGGAAAAAGAAAAATTAATTACAGACTTAGAGATTGGTTAATCTCGCGGCAAAGATATTGGGGAACTCCAATACCGATAATTCATTGTGAAAAATGTGGAGAAGTACCTGTTCCAGAAAAAGATTTACCCGTTGTTTTACCATATGATGTGGATTTCAAACCCACCGGTGAATCACCACTTTTAAGGAATGAAAAATTTATGAATGTCGAATGCCCTAAATGCAAGTCCCCAGCAAAACGGGACCCAGATACAATGGATACGTTTGTTGACTCGTCATGGTATCATTTACGATTTCTTAATCCTAAAATTGATTATGCAATGTTTGATATTGAGCTTGCTAATAAATGGATGCCTGTTGATAGCTACATTGGTGGTGCCGAACATGCAACCATGCATTTACTTTATGCACGATTCATTCATAAGTTTCTCCGTGACTTAGGCTTGCTGAAATGTGATGAACCGTATTATAAATTACGCCATCAGGGTACGATTACTAACATGGGTGCTAAAATGTCCAAATCGAAAGGAAACGTGGTAAATCCAGATGTTTTTATAGAAAAATATGGATCGGATGTTTTTAGAATGTATCTTATGTTTATGGGGCCATATGATATGGGTGGTGATTGGAGTGATACTGGAATTATTGGTGTAAATAGATTTGTAAATCGAACCTATGAATTTTTTAAGAAATATGCTGTAAAAGTTAAAGCAATAGGTAGCGTAAATAATATTGATTTTGAAAATTTAGATGAAAACGAAAAATATATTTATAAAAGAATTAATCTTGGTTTGAAAAAAGTGGTTGAAGATATTGACCACCTCAGATTTAATACCGCTGTTGCATTTATGATGGAACTCTTGAATGATTTTTCAAAATTAAATCAAATTGAAAATAAGAGGTTCGTTTATTTTGTACTCGAGCGGTATGCTTTTTTGCTTGCTCCTCTTGCGCCACATCTTGCAGAAGAATGCTGGTCAATGCTAGGTAAAGGTAAGAGTATTTTTGAATCTCCGGTTTGGTTTGATTATGATGAACGTGCCTTAGTACAAGAAACATTTACACTTGCTGTTCAAGTAAATGGAAAATTAAGAGCCGCCATAGATTTTCCGATTGATGTATCGGAAGATGAAATTAAAACAATTGCGAAAAATGATCCAAAGGTTAAAAAGTTTTTAGAAGGTAAACAGATTATTCGTGAAATTTACGTGAAGAATAAAATTTTAAATATCGTCATAAAGTAAAGACATCTCTATGCTTTCAATGAAAATGAATCATAGTGTACCACTTTAATTAAATTTTTCAACAGATCATTTAGCATAAACTTTTATTCGAGGTTATAATGTTAGACATAAAATTTATTCGAGAAAATGAAGATGTTGTTAGAGAAGCAATTAAAAACAAAAATGAAAAAGATCATTTAAATGAACTATTAGATCTGGATTCAAAAAGAAGAGAATTGCTTAAAATAGTAGAAAATTTAAAATTCCAGAAAAATAAAGCATCTGATGAAGTAGCTAAATTGAAAAGGGAGGGTAAAGATATAAATGAAATAATTTCCCAGATGAAGAAAGTCTCTGATGAAATTACAAAGTATGACAAAGAACTCGATCAAGTTGATAACAAAATTAACGATTTACTGTTAAGAATACCTAATATTCCACATAATAGTGTACCAATTGGAAGTGATGCAAGTCAGAATGTGGTTATTAGAGCATGGGCACCAGATGATTATAACTATGATTTAAAAAATGAAAATTTTTTGGATCATTTATCACTCGGCAAAAGACTAAAAATACTGGACTTTGAGAGAGGAGCAAAAATTTCGGGAAGTGGTTTTCCTGTTTATGTTGGTAAAGGTGCAACTTTAGAAAGAGCGCTGATCAATTTTATGTTGGACTGTCATTTAAAGAAACATGGTTATCAAGAGATCTTTCCACCTTTTCTAGTCAATAGAAATTCGATGATAGGAACTGGCCAAATTCCCAAGCTTGAAAAAGATATGTATCATTGTGTTGAAGATGACTTATTCCCAATCCCAACAGCTGAAGTACCTATTACAAATTTTTATCGTGATGAAATATTAAGAGAAGAAGATTTGCCAGTTAAATTTGTTGGTTATTCACCTTGTTTTAGAAGGGAAGCTGGTTCATATGGAAAAGACCAAAAAGGCTTTTTACGTGTTCATCAATTCAATAAAGTAGAAATGGTAAAATTTGTTAAACCTGAGAATTCATATGATGAGCTGGAATCGTTAGTAAATGATGCAGAGTATATTTTGAAGGAGCTTAAAATTCCGTATCGAGTTATTTTATTATGTACAGGTGATTTAAGTTTTTCAGCGGCTAAATGTTATGATATAGAAGTGTGGGCTCCTGTTGAGAAAAAATACTTAGAAGCGTCTTCTTGTAGCAATTTTGAGAGTTTTCAAGCGCGAAGAGCAAACATTAGATTTAGAAGAAATAACACAGGCAAACTCGAATTTGTACATACGTTGAATGGTTCTGGTCTTGCAACATCACGATTGATGGTTTCAATTTTGGAAAATTATCAGACACCTGATGGAAATGTTGTAGTACCAGAAGTTTTAAGAAAATACACTGGTTTTGATGTTATAGATTAATTAAAGCAAGTTATTTATTTATTGTTAACTTTATTTCAAGTTAATCGAGAAGTAATTCAAATACTTAAAACAAAGACTTTTACTTTCAGTTCTTCCACCTTTCATATCTTTTGAAATTAAAAATTTAGATTTATAGATTTACAAAAAATAGGAGAGTTCTAACATGCCATTCACTGGTAAAGAAGACCATTTTATTTCTATTGAAGAAGCTCAAAAACTTGTATCTAATTATCAAAGCAAAATAAAAGAGTCAGATATAAAGGCATATTATGTTGGTAAAGACTCACTCCAAAAAGTTTTGCAACAGGATGGATGTGTTGGAGTTAGGATTTATTTTGGTGAAGATGAAGAGGGTAAGTTGCAACTGGTTATTGTTGGTGTTAATTCTGAAGAAAAAGATTTAGATGAAGGATATGTACTGGAAAGATTTTGGCCTTGTCCTCCTTATTGCAACAAAGAATCGAAGTTAATGCAAAAATAATAATTGATCGTTAATGAGAACTTTATTTACGATCGCCACATTTTCTCAACTTATTCCTGTAGTAATTGGAGTCATTAACTTTCGTTTTATAGATAAAAATCTAAAGGTATTTTTATTTTATTTATTTGTAGCTGTTATAGTTGGATTAACTAGTTTATTGTTGGTTTACTTTAAAAAAGAAAATATTTGGGTGCTGCACATTTTTACTATTGTAGAGTTTTTAATTTTATCCTTGATGTATAGAATCTGGATTGATGATAAGAGATTCAAAAATGTTATTTCAGTATTTATTCTAATTTTTTCAATAGGTATTATTTTAATTAAATCGTTTGTTGAGCAATCGAATAAGATTGATAATGTATCGCTGACATTTGAAAGCATATTAATATTAGTTATTACATCAATGTACTTTATAGATTATTCCTTAAAAAATACGATTATAGATTACTTTGATTATAAATTTGTAATAACAATTACCTTGATGTTTTATTTTGGAGGTAACATTTTTGTTTTTGCTTTGAGTAATGAAATAAACACCTGGCCTATTCATGTTTTTATTGGAATTATTTGTCAGTTAATTTATGGTTTTGTTTTCTTATGGCAGAGATTTCAAGTCAAGCCCTCTGGCTAGTAATACTTGGTACACTTGCGCTCATTATTTTAATTTTTTTAATCATTGTAAGTGTACTCATAAATAATAGAAAGTTGTTGCATGTTCAACAAGAAAAGTTAATCTCGATTCAAAAGAGTGAGCAGCAATACGCCGATTTATTTAATAATGTTACAGACTTGGTCTATATTCATCAATTCGATGGAACCATTACTAAGATAAATTCTGCGGTCAAATCAATTCTCGGTTACTCCCCGGAAGAGGTAATTGGTAGAAAATTTCAAGAAGTTTTTGGCATTCCTGCTAAGGAATTTTATGAGTATATACACTCTCTTGATTATGAAGGTTCAGTTACAGGAATTATAAAATTAAAAGGTAAGAGTGGCAATTATTACATTTTTGGATACAAAAATTCAGTCATAAGGGATGGAAAAATTATTAATTCAGTGCGAGGAATAGCAAGAGACATTACAGAAAGCTTCAAATCAGAAGAAAAATTAAGGCAGAAAGATGCTTTATTATCGGCTATGGCTGATGCAACTTATACTTTACTTGTTGAAGTCGATCATAAAAGAGCGATAAATAAAGTGCTCAGCATTTTAGGCAATGCTGTTAATGCTGATCGAGTATATATTTTTGAAAATCACACAGATTTATTTACTGGTGAATTATTAATGAGTCAACGTTTTGAATGGTGTAAGAAAGGTATTGAACCTCAAATTGATAATCCCATTTTACAAAATCTTCCCTATAATCACACTTTTACAAAGCCTTTATATGAAAAATTAAAAAAAGGGGAAATATTTTCTGGTATAACTAGATTACTTTCCGGACCTGAGAAAGAGATTTTAGAATTGCAGAACATAAAATCTATCTTAATTATACCAATTTACATTGGGAAAAGATTTTGGGGTTTTATTGGCTTTGACGATTGTACTAATGAAAGACTCTGGAACGAAGTTGAAATTTCAATCTTGAAAGCTACTGCCGGTTCTGTAGGTGGATTAGTCGGTTTAATGGAGCTTGAGAATCAATTAACTGAAACTAACATATTTTTAAGAGCAATTCTTGAAAGTTCTGTTACAATAGCTATTATCACTCTTGATTTAGATGGAAAAATTACTTACTGGAATAAAGGAGCTGAGAAGGTTTTTGGTTACAAAGCAAATGAAATTTATGATCAAACTATTACAGGCAGTATTATTTCTACTGATAATTTTGCAAATCGTGAAAAATTTCAAGAAATAATAGCTATTGTACTTAATAATAGAGATATTTACACAGCTGAATTGCTATGCTATAATAAGGATAAAAATCAAATATGGGTCAACTTTACTGTATCACCATTAATAAATGAAAAAGATGAAGTGGTAGGTTTCTCAGCAATAGGTGAAGATATAACACAAAGGAAAATAACAGAATTAGCTTTAATACAAAATGAGGAGATGTTTAGAAATGTTTGGGAAAACTCAGCTGATGGAATGAGACTTGTTGATGAAGATGGAAAGGTCAAACTTGTAAATAGGGCTTATTGTGAGCTTGTAAAAGTACCTTATGAAAAATTAATCGGTCAACCATTTAATATTGCATATTATAATTTATCCAAAAACGATGTGAAAAAATTTGTTGAAAATTTAAATAATCGGAAATTTCCTACTCGAGAATCTACTACTTTAACTCTATGGGATGGAAGTCAGGTAGCTGTAGAAATTTCTAATTCCATAATTGAATTACAAAACAATAAGAAATTATTACTTAGCATCTTTCATGATATCTCTGAACAAAAGGAATATGAACGAAAAATTAAACAATCAGAGGAAAATTATCGTAGACTTGCCATTCATTTACAAACAATTCGTGAAGAGGAAAGAACAAAAATCTCTCGTGAAATCCATGATCAATTAGGTCAACTCTTGACTGCTTTGAACTTAGATTTTTTGTATATAAAATCTCTTTCTCCTTCCCGCAAGAAAGAGTTTGAAGAAAGAATTGATGCTATAAGTAATTTGATAGATGAGCTTGTTGTCACTGTACAAAGGATTTCCTCTGAGTTAAGGCCATCTATTCTTGATGATTTAGGATTAATACCCGCAATTGAATGGGAGCTCTCACAATTTCAAAAAAGAAGTGAAATCAAAACCCATCTCACAATAAATTTACCCGATAAAAAATACGACCGAAATATTTCAACTGTAGTTTTTAGAATTTTACAAGAGACCTTAACGAATGTCCTGAGACATTCATTAGCTAGAACCGTTACTGTTAAAATAGAAAATGTCAATAATCAAATTGTTTTAACAATTATCGATGATGGAATTGGTATTCCAAAGGAAAAACTTAGAGATCCTAAATCTCTTGGTTTGATTGGAATGAAAGAACGTGCCTATGCAGTGGGTGGGGAGTTATTGATTGATTCAATTGTTGGGAAAGGAACCACTATTACGTTAAAAGTACCATTAAATGGAGTTTCAAATGATAAAAATCTTACTCGCAGACGATCACTCAGTCGTTCGTGAAGGTCTTAAAAGGATTCTTGAACAGGACTCTGAATTAAAAGTTATAGCTGAAGCAGAAAATGGATTGGAAGTTATTCAGAAAGTTCGTTCGAAAAATATTGATGTTGTTCTTTTAGATATGTCTATGCCAGAAATGAGTGGGCTTGATTGTCTTAAACAAGTAAAAAGTGAATTTCCTGATTTGCCTATTCTTGTTTTTAGTATGCATCCAGAAGATCAATATGAACATCGTGTTATGTCAGCTGGTGCTTCTGGCTTTTTGACAAAAAGAAGTAAACCAGAGGAAATAATTCAAGCAATTAAGCTGGTTTTTCAAAACAAAAAAATTATGAGCGAGAAGTTAAAAGAAAAATTGTTATCTAGAAAAAAAATTACCAATGCACCACACGAGTTGCTTTCTGACCGCGAATTTCAAGTAATGAAATTAATTTGTAAAGGATTAAGAGTTAAAGAAATGGCATATTATCTTAATATTAGTGAAAAAACAGTGAGTACCTATCGAGCAAGAATTTTTGAAAAACTTGGTGTTAATTCAAATGCAGAGCTTGTGAAGTATTGTATAGATAACGATATAAAGTTCGATGATGAGGGTTTAGGTTAGATTTTCCTTTCTTAGAGTTCTACATTTCATTTATAAATATCAAAGATTTTAAGATTATTCATCTATCAGCATTTTCCTACATCAAAATTGAATTTCTCTGACTGACAAAATTTATTTAAACCGATAAGTTGTTTTTAGAATTTTGAAGAGTGAAAAATGAAAGAAATTTTACTAAAGAATTCTAAGGAAGTAAAAGAGCTGCTTATTTATACAGTTTTGTTAATAGTTCTGTTAGTATTGATGGTTGTAATTCCCTGAAGATTTTTAAATTCCCACCTCAGCTCTCTACTCTCTTATTCAATAGAGCCCGGTTGCCTGCACGGGCTCTAACTTTTTTAATTGTGATTTTTAGAAATAAAAACGATGTAAGTATGCAAGTAAAAAATTTATAAAAACTAAGACCTTTTCAATGCTTAATAGTCGAATAAGTTTATTGAAATTTCTAGTGAAAATTTTATTATCTTTTTGAGAATCCATCATATTAATTTTTAAGTTTTTCGATAAAGGAATTATTCTGGTAATGATAATAAAAAGGATTATTAAAATTACAAACTGTTTAGTAGTTAGCCAGTGATTAGCCTTAAACTCAAAAAAATTGTATACAGGATTTAATAAAACCAAAATAATTCCTGTCAAAACTATTCCAGTAGCACCTATCATTCCAAGAGTGTTTGTAACTTTTAAAAAATTTTTTAGTAGTGCTTGTTTTACATTCCAATCAAATTCTGATGTAATTGGTTTGATATATGAAATTTGAACGGGGAAAAAGCCTAACCAGATGATTGCACTTAATACATGGATAAGTAAAATAAGTGGATAAAGTTTATACATAGTTTCCATAAACTTGACCTTTTTATGTAATTTAATTTGATGTTAAAAAAAAATCATTGTTAAAATAAAGTTTATTTTTTATAAATGTAAAAAAGGAATTCTTATGAAAATTTATAAACTTTTATTGATCATTTTGTTTGTTGAACAACTATTTTCACTTCCAAGGTATGCGATAGTACGTGGAGGTAAGTGTTCTGATTGTCATTTTAATCCAACAGGCGGACTATTAAGAAACGAAGATGGATTTAATTGGGCAAAGAATAATTTAGGACTAATGAAAACGAAAGGTAGTGTTAGTCAAAACTTGAATGAAAACGTCGTATTTGGTTTAGATTTTCGTTTCCAATATTTGTATTCCCAGGAATTAAACAAAGCTGATTTTCACAAAATGGCAGGTGGAATCTATCTCGGAATCAATCTAGACGAGGACATAAAGTTTTTAACAAAATATGACATCTATCGTGGATATTTTGAAGCATATGGTATACTACTAAATCTCTTACCTTTTGATGGTTACATTAAAATAGGTACTTTTTTACCTGATTTTGGAATTAGAATTGACGATCATACATCATATACTAGGGGTGGTGATGGAGGACTTTTGAGCAAAAAGAATTCTCAAGGATTAGTTTTCGAACCGGGTTATTCTCAAACGGGCGTTGAATTAAAATTTGAACCCTTAGATCAAGTCTCTTTTACTTTTTCCGTAGGTCAGGATAAAACACCTTTTATGAGAGATCCTTCATATATTAGTAAAATTGAGTTTAACCCTTCTATTACGGAGTTTAACATTCTGGTTGGAACTTCCTACGGTTCTTTTCAAAAAATATCAACTCCTTATCGTTTAGTTTCAGTTTTTGGCGGTTTTGGAATTCATCGATTTAGTTTATTAAGTGAAATTGTGTTTGCTCAGAATTTTTTTAATGTTGATCAAAATTCCCGAGCTTTTATGACAGAACTGGCATATCGAATTAAAACCGGGTTCGATGTTATAAGTAGAATAGATTATTCGGTTCCGGACTTGAAAGAAAATAATCAATATTTTTCACATTTAATTTTGGGTTTGGATGTATCACCATATCCTTTCATAAAATTAAAACCTCAAGTACGATTTAATTTAGAAAAGCCGTTAGAAAAAAATAATAATAGTTTTGTTTTACAATTTCATTTTTGGTACTAGTTTAAGAAATAAAAGATTTTTGAAATTTTTCAAACCAATTCAGAAAGCTTTCCATTGCTTTTTGCGTAGGTTGGGATAATTTTTCTCCAAAATCAAGGTTGATAGCTGGTAATTTAACAATAAAGATGTTTTTAGGCACTTGGCGAAATAATTTTTTTGATAGAGAAATTAATTGAATAGGATTAAGATGATGGGAATTTTGAATTTCAGAATTTGGAATGGTTGTAATTTCTTCAATTACAAGTTCGTTACAATCTATTGAAGCGTCAATGAAAAAAACAACCTGATGATGAGCAATAAGCTCAGCGTATTCGGGTTTTAAGTCATGGGAAGTTACAGTTGTAATGTTTAAAAAATTTTTTGATATTAATTCTGCAACTTTATAACCAGCACCATCATCATTTCTTAGAGTATTTCCAAACCCAATCACTAAAATTCTAGTCATTTTCTTATTTCATGAACAACATTACCATTAGCATCAATGAATTGAATTACTAAAGGCATTTGGCCAATCGCATGAGTGGAGCATGATAGACATGGATCATACATTCTGATTCCAGATTCAATACGATTTAATACTCCTTCCGATATATTTGAACCTTCAATGAAACTTGAAGCAATTTGTTTAATAGTTCGATTCATTGCTAGATTATTTTGTCCTGTGGCAATTAATAGATTGACTTTTTGAAGAACTCCATCTTTGTTAACCCAATAATGATGGAAAAGCACACCTCGAGGAGCCTCATTACAGCCAACACCTTCATACCTGTTTATCATGGCACGAGCACGAATGTGATCACCTAAAATTGCCGGATCATTTAGTAGTACTTCAATTCTTTCTACAGCAAATAATGTTTCAATTAAACGTGCATAATGATAATAAAATGAATTGTTTACCACTCCATCTGAAGCAGCAATCTTCTTAAATTCTCTTCTTTCTTTTTCCGCCAAAGGAGTCTCGATATAATCGCAAATATTAACACGAGCAAGAGGTCCTACACGGTACATTCCTTTAGGATATCCAAGGGGTTTATAAAATGGGAATTTTAAATAAGACCAATTTTCGGTATGCTCATCAAAATATTCATAATACTTTCTTGGATCCAAGTGATCAGCTATTATATTACCATTGCCATCCATTACTCTGAGTGTACCGTCATAATATTCTAAACCACCATCGGTTGAAACTAACCCAACGAATAAACTTCGGAAATTCCCAAAGCTTGGAATTTCTTTTTCTAAATCTTGGTGAACTTTTTTGATAATTTCTAATGCCATCAAGGCAGTTTCTTTAACTTCTGGAATCCAGTTTAGAAGATGGTCTTTTTTAGATTTATCAAAAGGTTCACGAACACCACCTGGAACTGCCCAAGGAGTATGGATTCTTCTACCACCTAAGATTTCAATGATTTCTTGGCCAAATTTTCTTAATCGAATTCCACGCCTTGCTAATTCTTTGTCTTTTTCTATCAAACCCAAGATGTTTCTTTTTGATGGGTCTGAATCAAAACCCAAGAGTAAATCAGGAGAAGAAAGATAGAAAAAGCTTAACGCATGAGATTGTACCCATTGTGCAAGAACCAGTAATCTCCGAAGTTTTTCTGCTGTTTCTGGAATTTCAACGGCAAATATTTCATCGCCAGCTTTTGCAGAAGAGATTAAATGACTTGATGGACAGATGCCACAAATCCGAGAGGTAATACCCGGCATTTCCCAGAGTAATCTACCCTCACAAAACTTTTCAAATCCTCTAAATTCATCAACGTGCAGGCGGGCATCCTGAACTGTTCCATTCTCGTCTAAATGTATAGTAATTTTTGCATGACCTTCAATTCTTGTAACCGGTGATATTGTTATTGTTTTATTCATTTTACCCATACCTTAAAAATATGTTCTGAAATTCTGGTAATCTTCCTTCGAGTAATTCTGAAATAGCAAACCAAATTTGGTCTGCAGTTGGTGGACATCCATGTAAAAATGCATCGACTTTAATAAACTCATGAAGTGGTCTAGCAGTTGGGATAAGTTGAGCTAAGTTTGAATAATCATTAGGTGTTTTGTTTTTGTTAGAAGATAATTCAATGTAACTTCTCGTTATTACTTCCTCTGGTGAGAAAAAATTTCTCAATGCAGTTACGTTACCAGTTACTGCACAGTCGCCAAATGAAATAACAAACTTTGATCTTTTTCTAATGATATGAGCCATCTCAATGTTCTCATTATTCGTAATCGCACCTTCTACTAGGGTAAAATCGACGTTTTCCGGAAAAGATTTGATATCTGCAAAGGGTGAATGAACAAGCTCAATTTTGTCTGCAAGTTCTATTAATCTTTCATCTAAATCTAAGAAAGACATATGACAACCAGAACATCCACCCAGCCAGGCTGTTGCGACTTTTAATTTCATATTTACTCCTCATCACTCATGTTTAATATCCATTCTCGTTTTTGACGAGCAGTGACAATATATTTTAAGAAGTCACGTTTTTTCTCCATTTCAGCAATTGTTTCACCCTTTTCAATTAATGCACCAGTAGGGCAAACAAGAACACATTTTCCACAAGAAGTACAACTTGGAGATGAACCCCAACTCTGATTTAAGTCTGAAATTATTTCACAATTTATCCCTCTGTTTGCAATATCCCATGTATGGGCACCTTCAACCTCATGACAAACTCTAACACAACGCGTGCACAAAACACATTTGTTATGATCCATAATGAATTTTGGATGCGTTGCATCAACATGTTTTTTTGGATAGAGATATGGAAATCTTACATATTGCAATCCAACTTCATATGCTAAATCCTGTAATTCGCAATGATTATTCACCACACAAACTGCACATTGATGATTACCTTCTGATGCCAGTAATTCAATTATCATCCTGCGATATTTTTTTAGCTTTTCTGTTTGTGTGTGTATAACCATACCTTCGATTGGAAAAGTAGTACAAGCGGGCATCAATTTATTCCAACCTTCAATTTCAACGAGGCACAATCGACATGCTCCAACATCTGATAAACCATCAAGATGACAAAGAGTAGGAATTCTTATACCATTCTGTTTTGCAATTTCTAAAATACTTTCATCATCTTTAGCACTAAATTGAATTCCATCGATTGTTAGTGTTACTATTGCCATAAATTTATTAATCCTTGATTAAATTTTGTTCATATTCATTCTTAAAAAATCTTAAAGTAGATAGAACAGGATTTGGAGCTGATTGTCCTAATCCGCAAAGACTTGTTTCTTTTACCATATAACATAATTCTTCAAGCAATTCCATATCCTCTTTTTTCGCTTTGCCATTTGAAATTTTACCAAGTAATCCTGAAATATGAACAGTTCCAACGCGGCATGGTATACATTTGCCACATGATTCATCTTTACAAAAATCAATAAAGAATTTTGCGACTTCTACCATATTAGTGGTGGAATCCATTACTATAAGGCCACCACTTCCCATCATTGAACCAACTTGCTGCAATGATTCATAATCTACCGGGAGATCTAAATATTCTGCAGAGATACATCCACCAGATGGTCCACCAGTTTGAGCTGCTTTGAAAATTGTTCCTTCTGGTGTTCCACCACCGATATCAAAAATTATTTTCCGCAGTGAAATTCCCATAGGTACTTCAATTAAACCGGTGTTTTTGATATTTCCCGCCAGAGCAAAGACCTTTGTTCCAGTGCTTTTAGGAGTGCCAATACTAGCAAACAATGAAGAACCTTTAAGAATTATTGGAACGATGTTTGCAAATGTCTCGACATTATTAATTAATGTTGGCATTCCAAATAAACCTTTTTCAGAAGGGTAAGGGGGTCTTGGCCGAGGTCTTCCTCTTCTGCCTTCTATCGATCGGATTAAAGCTGTTTCTTCTCCACAAACAAAAGCTCCTGCGCCAATTCTCACATCTATTCGGAAATTAAAATTCGATTCGAAAATTCGATTCCCCAACAAACCATATTTTTCTGCTTGCTTTATAGCGAGCCTGAGTCTCTCAATTGCAAGTGGATATTCAGCTCTAACGTAAATATAACCTTGACTAGCACCAACGGCATAACCTGCAATTGCCATAGCTTCTAAAACACGATGTGGATCACCTTCAAGCACACTTCTATCCATGAATGCTCCAGGGTCACCTTCATCTGCATTGCAAACAACAAATTTTTGCTCACCTTTGGCTTTGTGAACTATTTCCCATTTCAAACCGGTAGGATAACCAGCACCTCCTCTCCCGCGGAGTCCACTTTTTCGAATTTCTGAAATAACTTCCAAAGGAGTCATTTCAGTTAATACTTTAGCCAGTGCTTCGTAACCGCCAACGGCAATATATTCTTCTATACTTTCTGCATTTATCTTTCCACAATTTTCTAATACAATTTTTAATTGAGAAGCAAAAAAAGGATCGTCTGGTTTTATCAGATATTTTTGTACTTTTTCTCCCTTGATAATATGATTTTCAATAATTTCTTCAGTTGCTTTTTCAGTAACATTTTTGTAGATGGTATCATCATTATTAATTTTAATTAATGGACCTGCGCCACATAGTCCAATACAGCCAGTTCCAACCACTTCGATTTTATCATGTAGGTTATGATTCTTTAATGTTTGAATGATTGATTCTTTGACTTTTAATGATCCGCAGGAGATGCAACCCGCAGCGGCGCAAATTAAAATTCGATTATTGAATTTATTCTGTCGGGCTTGCTCTTTAATTGCTAGTTCGCGTAATTCTTCAATTGTCATATTTTTACTTTCAATTTGATTCTTGCCACTCTTTAATTCTTTGTAGTGAGACTTCAGGTGTTAATTTTCCTACTACCTGATCATCTAAAATTGCAACTGGTGCTAATCCACAAGAACCAACACATCGCGAAAATATTAATGAAACTTTGTTATCAGTTGTTGTCTCGCCAAATTTACATTTGCAATGTTCTTCAACTTTTTTCTGAATCTCCGCAGCACCTTTTACGTAGCAAGCTGTACCCATACATAAAACAAAAGTGTGTTCACCTGAGGGCTTAAGTCGGAAAAAATGATAAAATGTTACGACACCATAAACTGTACTTAAAGGTAATTTAAGTGCTTTTGCTATATAGATTAAAAGTTCTTCATCCAGGAAACCAAAGATGTCTTGTGCAGAATGAAGGACTTCAATTAATGCTCTACCGTTTCCTTGATGTTTATTTATGGTGCGATTTAGTAGTTTGTATCTATTGTCAAATGTTTTTTCTTGTACCATATTTTTAATTCTGATTACTTATTAAAACTAATTTAATATTTCTGGTTCTTTTTTTTATTTGACAATTAGCATTCATATTCAGCTACGTGTTTTAATTAGCTGTAAAAATATTTTTACATATATTAAAATCAACATCAAAATTTTCACCACGAAACGATTTTATTTCTTGTTATAACGATAAAAAAATTTTTTTTGATGTATACTTAAAGAATCACTGAATTAAAATTGAAATTTATATAAATTGAAAATTAGTCGTTAATCAAATTAAGCCTGATCTATGAGGTTTGAAAATTTCAACTACAAGAACAATGAATTGTATTGTGAAAATGTCAGAATTATCAATATAGTTGATGAAATTGGAACTCCGTTCTATGTTTATAGCAAAAAATCAATGGTAGATAGATTTAATAATTTCCAGAAGGCATTTCATGATCTTTCTCATAAAATATTTTATTCAGTAAAAGCTAATTCTAACATTAATATCATAAAACTTTTTAACTTACTTGGTGCTGGATTGGATGTAAACTCTGGCGGAGAATTATATAGAGCGTTAAAAGCTGGAATTAAACCGGAAAACATTTTATTTACTGGTGTTGGTAAAACAAAAGAAGAAATATTGTTTGGTCTTACTGAAAATATATACCTTTTCAAAGTTGAATCACTTCAAGAATTAGAATTGATTAATTCTCTAGCGAGTGACTTAGGTAAGATTGCACAAATTTCCATTCGGGTAAATCCAAATATAGATGCAGGAACTCATCCATACATAACTACTGGTTTGAAAGAAAGTAAGTTTGGTATTGAGGAAGAGGAAGCTTTTGAAGTATTTCTCATCGCATCAAAAATGAGCAATATTAAGGTGTTGGGAATTGATATTCATATTGGTTCACAAATTACGGATGTAAATGTTTTTCGTGATGCTGTAGTGGTTGTAAATAGATTTATAAGGAAATTAAAATATGAGGGTATAGAACTTGAACATTTTGATGTTGGCGGTGGTTTAGGTGTTCAATATAATGAGGAATCAGTTCCAGATGTTTTTGATTATGCACAAGCAATTAAAGATGAACTAAGAAAAACGGGTTACGTTATTTATTTTGAACCGGGTCGTTATCTTACTGCTGATGCAGGGGCTTTGATTACAAAAACTTTGTACACAAAGAAAAATGAATCCAAAAATTTTTTAATAGTGGATGCAGCGGTAAATGATTTGATGAGGCCTGCACTTTATAGTGCTTATCATCATATATTACCTGTGATTAAAAGTCAAAGACGAGATTTGATTTATGATATTGTCGGACCGGCTTGTGAAACCGGTGATTTTTTCGCTCGTGAAAGGATTTTTCAAGAAACTTTACAAGGTGAGTTAATAGCTGTCATGTCCGCAGGTGCATACGGGTTTTGTATGTCTTCTAATTATAACTCTCGTAGACGAGTAGCTGAAGTTTTAGTTGATGACGATCAATTTTTTGTAATTAGAGAAAGGGAAACATATCAGGATTTGATAAGAGGGGAAAAATTAAAGGTTGAATAGAAAATTTGTTCAGCGTATGTTATTACTTTATCAAAAATTTACGTTAATACGAACTGATAAAATAAAACGAAAAAGCTTGTAATTCTAAAATATACTCTTCTTTTTTAGAGCAATTGAATTAATTACTCAATCAATTCAAAGGGGAGATTGGTTTGGGTATATATTGAAATAGAGATTTACACTTAGTAAAAGCAGGTGAGAGAGAACAGTTCTTTTTGAAGTGAAATTTCCAAATGGATTAGAGAAGAAACCAAAAATTATTTGAAGTGTTAATTTTACGCAGATAAAGTATTAAATTTTCGTTTTAATGTGGAAGATATTTCTATATTAAGGGATGGATTTATTGTTAAAGTTTCTATAATGGGTGACACAAAAATTTTTGGTATAGGTAGTTACTGAATTGCTTATATCGAAAAATAGATTTTAGCTACCTTATCAAATACTTTAATTTAGGTTAATCGTTATTTAAGCGAATTATAAATTTACACACCTGTCATTAATTTTTACTACGACTTTTACATTGTCACTTATTCCTTAAATATCAACACTAACGGTAGTATCTAAAAATCTTTTAATTATTAAACTTTTAGCGTTTTTAATTTGTTATCTTTGTAAACAAAAAGGAAAAAAAACTATGAAAATTATCTTTTTGTTTATTATGGTTCTAAATGTTTTTTTATTTTCGCAGGTTACCAAAAGATACGAAGATTTTACATTACCTGATGTGAATGGTAAAAAATATTCACTTAATGATTTTAAGAATTCAACGGCAATAGTAATAATATTCGTTTCAACTCGATGTCCCGTATCCAATGATTATAATTCAAGAATGGAAAAGATTTATCAGGATTTTAAGGACAAAGGAATAACCGTAATTGGAATTAATTCAAACAAAGAAGAAAACGAAGAAGAGATAAAAAAACACGCTAAGAAAAATAA